>Ga0181565_10000417_pt1 | contig 31663 bp, 29 predicted proteins | sample 101ome_16_FD_129661 | JGI IMG/M metagenome (GOLD analysis project Ga0181565, IMG submission 129661) | Coastal salt marsh microbial communities from the Groves Creek Marsh, Skidaway Island, Georgia - 101401AT metaG (megahit assembly) | ecosystem: Environmental > Aquatic > Marine > Intertidal... | reverse complement strand
GGTCCACGTGTGGCATCTCTTTAGCGCTGAAATCAGCGAGGGGCGCGATGCCATTATCAGCGTCGTTCAGTTTCTGGAGCGCGTCGGCGTCCTGACGCCATCGATAACGACAGCTGACGTCTCTGCGGAGATCTCGCGCCATCACGGTGTTAATCAGGGCTAGCACATGAGAACGCTGCGTTCACTGCTGGTTTTCTCCTGGATGGTAGTGACGGTCATCCCGACCGCCACCCTGCTCATTTTTGCGGCACTTATTTTTGGCTCCGATCGTGCCTGGTGGTGGTTTGCCCAGCCCTGGCTGAGCGCGGCTATTACAGCGGTGCGTTTGATCGGTGGTGTCGATTACCGGGTAAGAGGCCTGGAAAATCTGCCTGACAGGGAGGCGCAACAGCGAGTTATTCTCTGTCCAAAGCATCAGTCGACCTGGGAAACATTTTATTTTCCCAGCATGACCCCCTATCCGCTTGCCTATGTGTTTAAACGAGAGCTTCTTTACATCCCTTTTTTCGGCTGGGCGCTCGCCTGTCTCGATATGGTGCACATAGATCGTAGTGCCCGGGGAGAGGCATGGGATAAGGTGGCGCGGTTGGGTACCAAACTGATGGATGCGGGGAAATGGGTCATTATGTTTCCCGAGGGAACAAGGACTCCCAGAGGCTCGCAGGAAGGCTATAAAAGCGGTGCCGCACGACTGGCTCTGGCCACTGGAGCCTGTATTATTCCAATAGCCGTCGCCTCGGGCCGGTGCTGGCCCCGAAAGTCGTTCAAGTTCATTCCGGGTGTGATTGATGTCTCGATTGGCCCGGCCCTGCATGCGTTGCCCGATGAGTCGTCGGGGGAGCTTATTGCCCGGGCCGAGGACTGGATCGAGCGCGAGATGCGCCGCATTGATCCGGATGTCTACGAGGACCATGAATTTTACTGATATGGCGCAGGGCAGAACACGGCGTCCCTCATTCACACATCGCAAAACAGGAGTTAGATCATGAGCATTCAACGTCGGGAGATTCGTTACCAGCACGGGGACGTGAGCCTAAAAGGGGTAATGGTTTACGATGACTCAAGGGATGCGTCGCCGGCCGTTCTGGTCGCGCCCACCTGGGCTGGGTGCACGGCTTTTGAGGTCGAACAGGCCGAGCGATTGGCGGGTCTCGGTTATGTTGGATTTGCCATCGATATGTACGGGGATGGTGCTACCGGAGGGGACAAGGAAGAGTGCACAGCGCTGATGACGCCCGTTGTGTCAGACCGATCGCTGCTACAGGCCCGTATTGGGGCTGCGGTTGACGCCATCCGAGCAGAGCCCGAAGTTACCGGACCTACCGCCGCCATCGGTTACTGCTTTGGCGGTCTCTGCGTTCTTGATCTTGCGCGGACGCGAGACGATATCGCTGGCGTCGTCTCGTTACATGGATTGCTATCGGCGGCCGATAACGAGACGCTGTCGAATATCACGGCGAAAGTCTTGGTGCTACACGGCTACGATGATCCTATGGTGCCGCCCGAGCAGGTGGTCGCCTTCGCAACAGAGATGAGCGCTGCGCGATGCGATTGGCAAATCCACGCGTATGGTGGGGTGTTGCACGCCTTTACAAATCCTGAAGCGAACGATCCGGATTTCGGCACTGTATACAGTGCAGCAGCAACACGGCGAGCGAATTACGCCATGGATGATTTCTTAAATGAGGTCCTGATCTGATGGGGTTCTATGATCGTCACATATTGCCGCGCTTGGTAACCTGCTGTTGCGGCACCAAGCCGGTTTTAAAACAGCGGGCGAAGGTAGTGCCGAAGGTAAAGGGGCGCGTTCTGGAGATTGGTATGGGCGCTGGCCATAATCTGCCTTACTACGATTTTAATCAGGTCGACAGCGTGATCGGTCTCGATCCCTGTGAGACATCGTGGGAGCTGGCTCAGCCCCGGGTTCGAGCAGTGCCCTTCGAGGTCGAGTTTATGCCCGGTTCAGCAGAAGATGTTCCCCTTGAGGCAAACAGCGTTGACTCTGTCCTGCTAACGTTCTCTTTGTGCACGATCCCTCACCCCGATCGCGCTCTGGCTGAGGCTCGACGGGTTTTGAAGCCGGAGGGTAAGCTGGTTTTTTGCGAGCACGCACAGGCGCCGGATGAGAATGTTGCCCGCTGGCAGGAACGGATTAACCCGATCTGGCAGCGTCTGTTTGGCGGCTGTCACCTCAACCGAGATATAGCGGGCCTGATTGAAAGCGGGGGCTTTAGTATGGACGAAGTCGATCGCATGTATTTGCCCAACACCCCGCGTATTGCCGCCTTTAATATTTGGGGTTGCGCCAGTGCGAGCTAAAAGCCACTGACGCCTTTTCCAACCATGAATCAGTCCAGCAGGGAGAAACATGCACCGTCCGGAACCTGATATGAACCTGGCCGCGATGATTCTGCGGCAGTCAGATTTAAGTCACGATAGACTCGCTTTCGCTTTTGAGGGCGAGACCTACAACTACGGGGAGTTTGCCCGTCGCGCACGAACCCGTGCGGCATTGCTCAGGAAGCAGGGGGTTTGCGTCGGCGATCGCGTCGGCTTTCTCGGTTTTAATCAGCCGGGCTTCTTTGAGACCATGATCGCCGCGAACGCACTTGGAGCGGTATTTGTCCCACTCAATTTCAGGCTCACCGGTGAAGAGCTTGCTTTTATTATCGGTGATGCCGGTATTCACTCTCTGGTAATCGATCCGGAGTTGGTGGACGTCATCGCTTCGGTGCGAGATCGCCTGCCTTGCAATGCTTACTATAGCAGTGCACATGCCGTTGATGGTTATCCTGCTTTATCAGAGCTTGCAGATGCCATGGAGCCACTTACGGATACGGTGCCTTTAGGCGCCCATGATACCCTGCTTATTATGTACACCTCTGGCACCACAGGCCTGCCCAAGGGTGCGATGCTTACCCACGGGAATTTTCTCTGGAACAATTTTAACGCCTCCCTTGCCTTTGGCAGCACACGGGATGATGTGATGTTGAGTGCTGCCCCTCTGTTCCACATTGGAGGCCTTAATACAGGGGTGTTTAGCTCACTGCAGTTGGGCAACCCAATTATTATGACCCGGCATTTTGACCCGGGCTTGACTCTCGAGCTGATAGAGAAGCACCAGGTCACGCATATGTTTGGCGCACCCGCTATGTTTCTGTTCATGAGCCAGCATCCAACGTTTGCCTCCACGGATCTCAGCTCGATCAACTTTTTTATGGTGGGGGGAGCACCCGTCCCCGAGCCACTGATTCATCTGTATGGTGAACGGGGTGTGCGCTTTTGTCAGGGTTATGGTTTGACTGAAACAGCACCGTTCTCGGCATTTCTGGGTCCGGATAAAGCGCTTTCAAAAATTGGTTCTGCAGGTCTGCCACCAGTGTTATCAGATGTGCGTATCGTCAATGCAGAAAACAAGCCTCTTGCAGCAAATGAACGTGGTGAGATTTGTCTGCGAGGTCCCAATATTATGAAGGGCTACTGGAATCGTCCCGAAGCCACCGCTGAGGCGATCGATTCTGAGGGTTGGTTCCACTCGGGAGATATCGGGTACGTGGATGAAGAGGGTTTTCTCTACATCTGCGATAGGGTGAAAGATATGGTTATCTCGGGCGGGGAGAATGTGTACCCCGCCGAAGTCGAGAGCGTGCTGTTTGCCCATGAAGCGATTGCTGAAGTGGCGATTATCGGATTGCCCGATGAGAAGTGGGGCGAGGCAGTGACGGCGGTGGTTGCCCTCAATGAGGGTCAAACACTTACCCTTGAAGCCATAAGAGAGTTCGCTTCAGATAAGCTGGCTAAATACAAGCTTCCCATTCGCTTACACTTGATCGATGCACTGCCACGTAACCCTGCGGGCAAGATCTTGAAGTTCAAACTTCGGGAAGATCTCCAGTCATAATGAATTCGCGATCAACCCGGAGAAATACGGGACTCCGATGATGGGCCCTCTTGATGTCCGCGTGGCCGGACTCGCCTTGGTCTTATTTGTCGCTGGGTGCCAGTCATCAGGCCCGCCGCCAGCACGTTATGCCGCTGCCAAACCGGTCGATATGACCGGAGATTGGGAGGTTGATCATGGGCGCAGTGATAATGTTCAACGCCAACTCAACAGTCTTTTTCGCCAGCTTCAGCAGGAGATTGAACGTCGCAACCGGGCTGCCGAACGAGGACAAACCTATTCAGGTCCGCCACTTTCCTCGGGGCGAGACCTTATCGCGCTGGCTGAGATGGCCGACATCATCACCGCCCCGGAATTGCTCGAGGTTATTCAAACCGAGAATGAGATTCGTCTTAAACGGGAAAATAGCTTTGCTCTGATATGCGTGGTCGATCGACCGGCGCCAATCGTTACCAGCACGCCTTTTGGCGTTGAGCAATGCGGATGGGATGGCCATCAGCTGTTCTTCGACATCGCACTCCCTGATGGGCTGCAAATAAGACACCGGATTACCCGATCCTCTCTGGCAGATTCCCTTGTTATGCAGACGGCGGTGTACTCTCCCACGGTGAGTCAGCCGTTTACCGTAAGTAAGGTTTATAATCGTTATGACCCTTCAAAAGCTGGCTATCGCTGCACTCAAACACTCACGCGCGGCACGGTATGCACCACCGAAGCTGCGGAATCGCAGTGACTGAATCGCAATGACAGAACTGCAATGACACAACTGCAATGAAAAGCGGCGCGATCTTTCCAGCATTGATGCTCATCGGTCTTTTCGGCTGCGGTGGTCCAAGGCAGGTTACCTCTACCGATACGTTGCCCCCCGGACACCAGCAAGCTGTGGTAGATCGGGGAGGTTGGCCGGCGGAGAATGCAGAGGAGCGCCTCATTACCGAGAGGGTGCCCTTCGATCTGGAAATTGGCGTCGTTGTGTTCGATGACGGCCTCCAGAATCCGGACAGTCGCGATGCTCGGGATAAACTCCGTTCAGTCGAGAGTCGTCTGGCGGCGGTTTTGCTGAGGGATACATTGACCCATTCGGGTCTTTGGGGGCCTGTTCGTGTCCTGCCTAGCAAGACCCAGTTCGCTGAGTTGACCATAACCGGCGAGATAGGCCATTCCGACGGAAGAGACTTGCTGGTTCATATAAGCGCGGTCGATGCGACCGGACGATCATGGGTTGATCAAACGTTCCGTGCGGTCGCTACCAGTGAGCATTATATGGAATCGGATCCAATGCCCTTTCGTGGGCTATTCGTCGCGATTTCCAATCAGCTGCGTCGAGCGGCCGAACAACTTTCCCCTGATGACATGCTCGGGCTCAAGGAGCTAGCGGGAATTCGCTATGCCGCAGAGTTGGCGCCTGAGCTGTACAGCGATTACGTAGAGGATGTTGACGGTCGGTGGGCCTTGCAGCGCCTGCCTGCGTCCGACGATCCCATGCTGATGCGCATCGCGCGTATTCGAAATCAGGAGGCGTTGTTTATTGACACGGTTGATGAGCAGTACGTGGATTTATGGGATGCGCTGGGACCCACTTACAGAATGTGGCAGCGATCAGGATATGAGCAGGCTCAGTATTTGGATGAATACACTGCTCGCGCCTCGGCTCGGGAACTTGAGGCATCCCGGGGTAGTTTTGCTGCTATGCAACAGGTCTATTCCACGTACCGTTCTGTTCGCATACAGGAGCAGGATCTGTTTGAGTTAGCGACCGGCTTCGACAATGAAACCGCCCCAACAGTGCTGTCCGCGGGGGATCGGGTGGTTCGGCTATCAGGCACGCTGGATCAGCAGTATCAGGAGTGGCGCCAGCTCCTCGGGCAGATTTTTGCTTTGGAGTACGGCCTGAAATGAGCGAGCTTAAGCTCATGGCAACATGCCCAAAGGGTGTCGGCTCCTTGCTGGTACCGGAGCTTGAGGCACTAGGGGCTACCCGGGTGCGGGAAGGTGTGGCAGGGGTCGCATTCGAGGGAAGCTTAGCTACTGCCTATCGTGCCTGTCTGCACAGTCGATTGGCAAACAGAATATTGCTGGTGGTTTCTGAATTTGCCGCGGCCAACGCAGAAGATCTCTACCAGGGCATTGCTCACATTTCCTGGTCCGATCATCTGGCATCCGGCAGCACTTTGAGCATCGATTTTTCCGGACGTAGCGCGGACATACGAAACACGCAATTTGGGGCGCAAAGGTGTAAGGACGCCATTGTCGATCAGTTTCGCGCACGGGGTTTATCGCGACCCAGCGTCGATACAAAGACGCCAGAGGTGCGCATTAATGTGCGTCTTTATCGGAGCAAGGTAACCGTATCCATTGATTTGGCAGGGGAGAGTCTTCATCGGCGCGGCTACCGCACCGATCCGGGCAAGGCTCCCCTGAAGGAAAATCTCGCGGCGGCTGTTCTGCTCCGGGCGAGCTGGCCCGATGTGATGGCGCGGGGTTTGCCTCTTATTGATCCTATGTGTGGATCGGGCACCTTGCTAATCGAGGCAGCGATGATGGCGCAGTCGGTTGCTCCCGGCCTTGGCAGAAAACGTTGGGGCTTTTTGGGTTGGGGCGGTCACAACGCCAATCAGTGGCGGGCGATTGAGAGTGATGCCAAAGATAGTATTAGCAGCGCGCCTTCTGGTCTGGAAATTCGGGGCTATGACGGGGATATTCGGGCGGTCAGGCGAGCAGAGGCTATCATTCAGGAGCTGCAACTGGGACAGCTCGTTCGGGTGAGAGCAAAAGCCCTTAATGAGCTAACGCGCCCAACCCACCGCGCCATGCCGGAAGGACTGTTGGTGTGTAACCCTCCGTGGGGGGAGCGTCTCGGTGAGGAATCAAGTTTGCGTTATCTCTATCGAGAGCTGGGTGAGTCACTTCACCGAGAGTTCCAAGGATGGCACGCTGCCATCGTCACCTCAAACATGTCTTTAGGAAAGGCGGTCGGTCTCAGGAGTCACAAACAATACGCGCTGAATAACGGAGCGTTGGATATTCAGGTCCTGCTCTTTGAGTTGAGTGAAGGTAATCGATTTCGCCACGAGCTCGATCACGCAGAGCAGGGAGCCTCGAAGGTAAGTGTCCCGAATCAGCTCCCGCCTGCACTCTCGAATGGCGCTCAAATGTTGGCCAACCGGCTGAAGAAAAATCAGCGACGGCTGGCGCCCTGGCTCAAGAAGACCGGTGTGAGCTGTTATCGGCTGTATGACGCAGATATGCCTGAGTATGCAGCCGCAATTGATGTCTATGAGGGTCGGGTTCATGTCGCTGAGTACGCGCCGCCCAAGTCCATCGATGCCGCTGCGGCGGAGAAACGGTTTGCCGAGGTGCTAGACGCGGTGCGCCATGTGTTTGACTTGGAGGAATCGGTGCCAGTGGCTGCCAAGCGGCGCCAGCGGCAGCGCGGTAAAGAGCAATACGAAAAATTATCGAATCGGGGAGAGCTGATTACGGTCCGGGAGGGCAGAGCCCGGCTTCTGGTGAACCTGTTTGATTATCTCGATACTGGCTTGTTCCTTGATCATCGTCCCTTACGCTTGCGACTGGCCGAAGAAGCTGAGGGTAAGCATTTCCTGAATTTATTCTGTTATACGGGGGCCGCTACCATTCATGCGGCGTTGGGTGGTGCGACCACATCGACCAGTGTTGATCTATCGACCACTTACCTTAGATGGCTAACTGAAAATCTGGCGCTGAATGGCTTGTCCGACCGTCAGCACAGGGTGGAGCGAGCAGATTGCCTAGAGTGGTTGAAGAGCTGCAGTCGCCAATTTGATTTGATCATGTTGGATCCACCCTCGTTTTCTAACTCAAAATCGATGGAAACCAGCTTCGATGTGGAGCGAGATCAGGAGGCTCTTCTTACTGCCGCCATGTCGGTGCTAGCGCCCGACGGCGTTCTGTATTTTTCCACCAACCGTCGCGGCTTTCGCCTGAGCCCGGATATTGAGCAGCGTTATGACGTAAGGAACATCAGTCGGGACACTATCCCGATGGATTTTGAGCGCAACCGGGATATTCATCAGTGCTGGCGAATCACCCACGGAACCACACGGAATGATTAGCTTTGTGGTGACTACAGAGGGCTCCAAAGGACGGTGGGGTAGCCCCTTCCCTACGCCTTTTCCTTAATGAGTTGCGTAGAATTAAGTGCTATCATCCGCGGCCGAATTTTCAAACCTTCTTACCAGCGCCCCCAAAGAGCTCATGACTCGCGATATGAGGTTTGGCGCACGTTGGATTTTGTGGAGAGCCAGTCATGGGTCAAACCCTTTACGACAAGCTGTGGAGCAGTCATTTAGTAGAGGAACGTGAGGACGGTACAGCGCTGATTTATATCGATCGCCAGTTACTGCACGAGGTTACCTCTCCACAGGCGTTCGAGGGACTGCGTTTGGCGGGTCGTCAGCCTTGGCGCATCAGCGCCAATGTCGCGGTGCCTGATCACAACGTGTCCACCCTTGCGTCGGAGCGATCCCAAGGTCTTGCGGGCGTACAGGACTCGGTGTCTCGAATTCAACTTCAGACACTGGACGATAATTGCGCAGACTTCGGTATTCCCGAGATTCCTCTCGATGACAAGCGCCAGGGCATTGTCCACGTGATGGGGCCAGAGCAGGGTGCGACCTTACCGGGTATGACAATTGTGTGCGGCGATTCCCATACCTCAACGCATGGTGCCCTTGGTGCCCTAGCGCATGGCATAGGTACGTCAGAGGTAGAGCATGTGCTTGCTACCGGCTGTCTGATCCAGCGTAAGATGAAAAATTTTCGAATCACCGTAGAGGGATCTGTTGGACAAGGCGTGACCGCGAAGGACATCGCCTTGGCTATTATTGGTGAAATCGGTACCGCGGGCGGTACAGGTCACGCAATCGAATTTGCCGGCAGTGCGATCACCGGGCTTTCGATGGAGGGTCGAATGACGCTCTGCAACATGGCCATTGAGGCCGGTGCCCGTGCGGGGATGGTTGCGGTCGACGACACAACCCTCGATTACGTGCAAAAGACCCCTTGGGCCCCAAAGGGAGAGCTATGGGAGCGAGCTGAGCGTTACTGGCGCACCCTCAAAAGCGACCATAACGCGATTTTTGATCGAGACATCACGCTGAAAGCCGAAGACATCGTACCTCAAGTTACCTGGGGTACCTCTCCGGAAATGGTTGTGGGAATTGATGGGCGGGTCCCCAACTTTGCAGACATGCCCTCGGACACGGCCCGCGCGGGCCTCCAGCGAGCGCTGGAGTACATGGGGCTAGAGGCGGGTATGGCGATCACGGACATTCGCCCCGACGTCATCTTTATTGGATCCTGCACCAATTCCCGTATTGAAGATATGCGAGCAGCCGCTGCGGTGCTTAAGGGAAGAAAGGTAGCGCCCTCTATCAAGCAAGCGTTGGTGGTTCCCGGCTCGGGTGTCGTTAAGGCTCAGGCTGAAGCTGAAGGCCTTGACGAGATTTTTATAAGTGCAGGCATGGAGTGGCGTGAGCCCGGCTGCTCGATGTGCCTCGCGATGAACGCCGATAAGCTGGAGCCTGAACAGCGATGTGCCAGCACCTCGAATCGCAACTTTGAGGGCCGGCAAGGGTCGGGTGGAAGAACCCATCTTGTGAGCCCCGCCATGGCGGCGGCTGCAGCGGTAGCAGGCCATTTTGTGAACGTCGAGCATCTGGAGGAGGCTGTTTGATGGAGCCGTTTATCGTTCATGAAGGTCTCGTCGCGCCTATGGATCGCGCCAACGTAGACACCGATCTCATCATGCCGAAACAGTTTTTGAAATCTATCCGTCGGAACGGTTTCGGACCCAATTTATTCGACGATTTACGATACCTTGATGAGGGTGTCCCTGATGCGGACAATAGCAAGCGTCCTCTCAATCCGGAGTTTCCTCTAAATTTTCCTCGCTACCAGCGTGCGTCCATCCTGCTCGCCAGAGAAAATTTTGGCTGTGGTTCCAGTCGCGAACATGCACCTTGGGCACTGGTTGACTATGGATTTCGTGCGGTTATTGCACCCAGTTTTGCGGATATTTTTCGGTCCAACTGTTTTAAAAACGGGTTGCTGCCGATTGAATTGGATGAGGCCGTTGTTGAGCAATTGTTCCGAGCGATGTATGAACAGGATGGCTTCAGGCTAAAAATTGATCTGTCAGAGCAGCGTATCGAGGGTTTTGGCAGTGAGAGCCTGAGGTTTGAAGTGGACGAATTCCGAAAGGATTGTCTTCTGAAAGGACTGGATGATATTGGGATTACTTTGCAGCGAGAAAGTGCAATACGGCAGTTTGAGGAGACGCATCGGCATCAGTTTCCCTGGGTGTTCGATGTCGTGGAAATCTGATGACCCAAAACATACTCCTATTACCCGGTGATGGAATCGGGCCCGAGGTAGTGGCTCAAGCCGAACGGGTTCTTGCAGAGGTCGCGGGATCGTTTAGTCTCTCGCTGGAGCTTGATACCGCCAATTTGGGTGGCGTCGCCATTGATAGGGAGGGAGCAGCTTTTCCCGCGTCGACCCGCGAGAAGGCCATGGCGGCAGACGCCATTTTGCTCGGTGCAGTTGGGGGTCCCAAGTGGGACAACCTGCCCGCAGCGGAGCGTCCAGAAAGAGGATTGCTTGCGATTCGCGCAGCTCTCGACCTTTTTGCCAACCTCAGGCCCGCAATATTGTTTCCCCAACTTGCGTCGGCATCCAGCCTAAAGCCAGATCTGGTGGCGGGTCTGGACATTCTTATCGTGCGCGAATTGACCGGGGGGATTTACTTCGGCGAGCCGAGAGGCATTGATGTCCGGGCAGATGGTCAGCGTGAAGGTTACAACACCTACCGTTACAGTGAGGGCGAGATTGCCCGGATTGCCCGCCTTGCTTTTGGGCTTGCGGCCAAACGGGGCGGCAGGCTGACCTCTGTTGACAAGGCCAATGTCCTCGAGGTGACCCAGCTTTGGCGGGAAGTGGTGACGGGCCTGGCTGAGGAGTATCCGAATGTTGCGCTCGAGCACATGTATGTAGATAACGCCGCCATGCAACTGGTGCGGGCACCAAAGCAATTTGATGTGCTGGTAACGGGTAATATTTTTGGTGACATTCTGTCGGATACTGCCGCAATGCTAACCGGTTCCATCGGTATGCTGCCCTCAGCATCGCTGAACGAACATGCCAGAGGCCTGTACGAGCCGGTTCATGGTTCCGCCCCCGATATCGCGGGCCAGGACAAGGCTAATCCTTTGGCAACTATTTTATCTTTAGCCATGATGCTTCGCTACTCACTTAACGCGCCCGAAGCAGCACTTGCCATCGAGGAAGCAGTTTCTCGGGTACTGGATGCTGGTCTGCGGACTGGGGACATTGCGGAACACGGTCAGGTAAGTGTTGGTACCTCTGCCATGGGTGACGCAGTTATTGAGGCGCTTCGCTCAGGTCGACGCGATTAACAGGAGAGCGATAAATGACAGCCAAAATTGATATCGCGCTGGTTGGTGCTACCGGAGCGGTAGGCGAGGCGATGATAGACATCCTTGAGCAGCGCGATTTCCCTGTCGGGACCCTGTACCCCCTTGCCTCCGCGCGGTCTGCTGGCAAAACCATTCGCTTCCGCGGGAAGAGCGTGACCGTTCAGGATCTGGCTGAATTTGATTTCGCAAAAGTACAGATCGGGCTTTTTTCTGCTGGCGGCGACATTTCCGCAACCTACGCTCCCGTTGCGGCGGCTGCAGGCTGCGTGGTAGTTGATAACACCTCCCATTTTCGGCGGGACGAGGACATTCCCCTGATCGTACCTGAGGTAAATCCCCACGCCGTCGCCGGATACACGACGCGTAACATCATTGCCAATCCGAACTGCTCCACCATTCAAATGCTGGTTGCCCTGAAGCCTATCTACGATGCGGTAGGTATCTCTCGCATCAACGTCGCGACCTATCAGGCCGTCAGTGGCACGGGTAAAGAGGGGATCGAGGAGCTCGCAACCCAGACGGCGAAATTACTGAATGGCCAGGCCATAGAATGTAATGTGTATCCAAAGCAGATTGCGTTCAATCTACTTCCTCACATCGATACCTTCCAAGACAATGGTTACACGCGAGAAGAGATGAAAATGGTCTGGGAGACTCGGAAGATTTTCGAGGATGAGTCTATAGAGATTAATCCCACCTGCGTCCGCGTTCCTGTTTTCTATGGACACAGCGAGGCTGTCCACATCGAGACTGGTTCAAAATTGACGGCAGAGGATGCCCGACAGCTGCTGTCTGCCGCCCCCGGCGTGACGGTGATTGATGAGCAACGGGATGGTGGTTATTCGACCCCTGTTGGTGATGCGGCGGGAACGGATCCTGTATTTGTCAGCCGAATACGCGAGGATATCTCACACCCTCTTGGTCTCAATCTGTGGGTTGTATCAGACAACGTTAGAAAGGGCGCGGCGCTCAACAGTGTGCAAATCGCCGAGCTACTGGCACAGAGCTACCTGTAACGTGCGCTCACGGAGCCATGACGATTTGTCGTCCTTGGTGCTACACCCTGAGCTAGATAATCGGGGTAAACTGCAGATCCAGCGGTGCAAAGCCAGATCGCGGGCTCACATAAACTGGACATAAGAGCTCCGTAGCGTCTTTTTCTTTGGTGGTAGCGAGCATGGAATGCCTGCACGGATGATCGGGGGATGTGGACATATGAAGACCTGCCAGAGGCTCTGTTTGTTTGCCGGACTTGTTTTGATAGCCCGTTCGGCATTTGCCCTCGGGCCGGGAGAGCTAACCCTCAACTCCAGTGTCGACGAACATGAGCTTAAACCCGAGGACATCAGGATTGGATTGGCGACGCAGGCAGATTTTGATCGCCTGAGCGTTGAGCGCGCTTCCTATTTAACCCAAGTACAATTTGCGGTGGTTGTTGATACCGCGGGAGCAGGGTTTCATCTGACTGCCGATGAGCCACTGGTCGAGCCGGCCTCCCCAGAAACCCCCAGCGTAACCAGCAGTTATTCCGGGAGCGATGGCTCTGCAGCGCTTGCCAAGACCAGCAGCTTCATGAACAAGCAAAAAGATCGCGATGTTCAGCCAGTGCCTGTCGCGGGGGGTAAGTATCTGGTTACCCCTGAGGACACTCTGTGGAATATAGCGTCATCAGCCGCGCTTCCCGGAATCTCTGTTCAGCAGACAATGCTCGCGATCTTTGCGATGAACCCCAGAGCCTTTGCTGGCGATAATATAAACGGATTGATGGCGGGCTATGTTCTGACTCTCCCCACTGAGGCCGACCTTGCTATGGGGGTTTCTGAAGCGATTCGTGCAGTTAAATCCCAAGATGGCGATTGGACGAGAGAAACCCGGAATCAGTCCGCCTCGAGAGTCGGCACGGATAGTGATCTCAATCCTGACAGTGCTACCGACCTCTCATCGGATGCGGACGCCGATATTCTTGGGTCGTCAGATGCCCATTTAGCGGCTGACGTGGGTGAAGCTGCGCGTGTATTGATACCCTTGGATGCAAGCGATGACTCGCCACAGATCCAAGACGCGTTTGGGACATCCGCGGCTACAAATGCTGCTGAAACGATGGACAGCGAGGAGGGGAACCGAGCCTCCCTTGCGGGGATCGAAGCACAGCTTGCTGACTTGTCGGGAGAGATTAGTAATTTACATGAGCTGGTTGCCATCAGAGACAGACAGATAGCCGAGCTTCAGACCTCTATGGCTGCGCGGCAAAAACCCACGAATGCCTTAGATCAGACCAAATGGTTGCGTTGGCTTATGTTTTGTTTGGTGGCGATCTGTCTTGGAGCGTTGGCGCTTCTTCTCAGCCGGTGGCGACGTTTGAAGGGTCAATCTGAAGAACCGGCGGAGGTTAAAGGGTCGATTGAGCAACCGCCAAGCTCGGCTTCTGATACAGTCTCTCGAGCGGCTGGCTCCGCTGCCTCAGACGGGACTCCAATGGGCCTCGACGCTGCCGCGAGTGAGGCGCTTGCAGAAGCGGAGATCTATATCTCCTACGGGCGTTACCAGCAGGCGATTAACGTTCTGTCTGCCCTTGCAGACGAGGGTGCTGGGCACTCAGCGGCGGAACTTTACTGCAAAATGATAGACATCGCGCTTGATAGCGATCGTTTTGAAGAGGCGCTTGAGTGGCTTGAAAAAGTTGAGGCAATGGGGTCGGAAGAACAGGTTGCTCGCGCCACTAAGGCCGTGAAAAAAAAGGAGATTGAATTATCTGGTCTCGACGGGATAGGAGAGGAGGAGATAAGCCTGAAGAGCAATCAGCAATTCCTCTCGGGACAGTCTGTGACGGGCGACCATGCCGAAGTAGCTGCTCTTGCCTCTCACTTACCCGAGTCCAGCGATGAAGAGCCGCTCGCTCCTCAAGCGGACCGGCCAATCGACAGCATTGAATCGGCTGGCCAAGCATTTGATCCGGACGCCGTCGGAGTCTTATCGGTAGATGCGGAAACGTCCGCGGATTCAACATCGCAATCCGAGTCGGCGGCGGAATTAGGAACCGATGCGGCGCTTCTTCCTGAGCAACCCGCTCAGCTGGAGGCCGAGGGTTTGGTATATGCCACCGAGACTGATCCAATGGATGCCAAGCTCGATTTGGCTCGTGCTTACATCGACATGGGTGACGAGGAAGGTGCGCGTCCCATATTGGAAGACGTGGTGACCAACGGTGATTTACGACAACAGGCAGAAGCGCGGGACCTGCTAATACACCTTGATTGATACCGAACATACCTTCGACCCTACCCCCTGGACGGCGGGTACCCGAGCAGCCCTGAGAATTGAATACCATGGGTCGGCCTACAGCGGGTGGCAAGCCCAACCGCACCTCTCTGTGGTCACCGTGCAAGAGCGTCTCGAGGAAGCCTTAAGCGCGGTGGCGAATCAGCCGATTAGAACTCACTGCGCGGGGCGAACCGATGCGGGAGTCCATGGGGTTGGCCAGATCGTTCATTTTGATGACCCAGTCGGCAGGAGTGCGAAGGCGTGGGTCATGGGTTCGAACAGTTATTTGCCCAGTGACATCCGCGTCCATTGGGTGACTTCGGTGGCCCCATCATTCCACGCTCGCCACAGCGCTCTTTGGCGGCGGTATCGGTATGTAATCGCCAATACTGCCGTGCGACCGGCACAGCTCGCTGAGCTGGTGGCCTGGCAGCGGCGACATCTTGATGTCAATAAAATGCAGGCTGCCGCTGAAGCCTTGCTCGGAGAGCACGATTTTTCTGCCTTTCGTGCGGCGCAGTGTCAGGCCAACAGTCCGATTCGCCACATTCATGCACTTGACCTAGTGCGCTGGCGGGACTTTGTTCTCCTCGATATCACCGCAAACGCATTCCTTCACCACATGGTGCGCAATATCGCCGGTGCTTTGATGCTCGTGGGTGCTGGTCATCGGCCTGTTTCATGGCTAAAAGAACTGCTGGAGGGCCGCGACAGAACCCTTGGGGCCGATACAGCCTCAGGCGCTGGCCTTTATCTCACCGGGGTCGGGTACCCCGCTGAATATGCGCTTCCCGAGCCCCCCGATGGCCCGTCTTGGCTGACCGGTTGTCTCTAGTCTTCGCCCAGATCTGCTACACTCTCGCCGCGTCTTGAATTGCCTCCATGAGGAACCCGGTGACAGTGCAGGTCAAAGTTTGTGGAATCACACGCCCGGAGGACGCATTGGTAGCGGTTCGCTATGGTGTGCATGCCATCGGGTTATTGTTCTGGTCGGGCAGCAAACGCGCGGTCTCTCTGGAGCAGGCGAGAGCCATCTGTGAGGTGGTTCCTCCGTTCGTGGCGGTAGTGGGTCTCTTCGTTGACCCGAAAGAGGAAGAGGTGGCGTCCGCACTTTCCGCGGTCCAACTCAACCTGTTGCAGATGCACGGTAGCGAGTCCCCGGCTTTTTGTGACCAGTGGCAGATCCCTTATATCAAGGCGCTGAAAGTGGAGCCGGGTTCAGATTTGACGGAGCAGGCAGCTCAATACAAGGAGGCCAGAGGCTTTCTTTTGGATTCTGTTCACGATGGGCAGTTTGGGGGGACAGGGCAGCAATTCGACTGGACGCTTATACCTGACAATTTTGCCCGACCGATCATTTTGGCGGGCGGTCTCAACCCCGCTACTGTTGGGGAGGCAATAACCAGTTTGAGGCCGTCGGCGGTAGACGTCAGTTCCGGGGTCGAAATTTCTCCCGGGAACAAGGACCCTGAGAAGATCAGGCAATTTATGAAAGCCGTCAAAGCGGCCGAGAAGGTGGTAACAACATGACAGAAATGCGCAGCCCGGAGTTCTTTGCTTCCGTTCCTGATCCTCAGGGACGATTCGGTCCCTATGGCGGCAAATTCGTTGCGGAGACGCTAATGACGGCGCTGGCCGATCTTGAGGCGCTGTACAGGGATCTCTCCAAAGATCCAGATTTTCAGCGGGAGTTCGATACGGACCTCGCTCACTATGTGGGACGGCCTTCACCTCTCTACGAAGCGGCACGGATATCTGATGAAATCGGCGGTGCTCGTATCTTTTTGAAGCGGGAAGATCTGAACCATACCGGCGCTCACAAGGTGAACAACACAATTGGTCAGGCGTTGCTAGCCAAGCATATGGGTAAAAAGCGGGTGATTGCGGAGACCGGTGCTGGTCAGCACGGAGTCGCCAGTGCCACGGTTGCGGCCCGACTCGGCCTAGAGTGCCACGTGTTTATGGGCGCTGAAGACGTCAAGCGTCAGGCGCTCAATGTCTACCGGATGAAGCTTCTTGGTGCCGAGGTTGTCCCGGTTACCTCGGGCTCAAGAACCCTCAAGGACGCTATGAATGAGGCGCTTCGGGATTGGGTTACTTATGTCGATAGTACTTTTTATATCATTGGAACGGTCGCCGGTCCCCATCCTTATCCTATGTTGGTTCGTGACTTCCAGAGCGTGATAGGACGTGAGGCTCGTCGGCAGTGTTTGGAGCGCAATGGACGATTGCCCGACGCGCTGGTCGCCTGTGTCGGCGGTGGTTCAAACGCCATCGGGCTCTTTCATCCATTTTTACCCGATGAGGGTGTTGCCATGTACGGCGTGGAAGCGGGCGGTCATGGAGTTGAAACCGGGGAACACGCGGCTCCCCTGTCAGCGGGTACTCCCGGCGTTCTGCACGGCAATCGTACGTATCTGATGCAGGATGAAAACGGCCAGATACTCCATACACATTCGGTATCCGCGGGTTTGGATTACCCCGGTGTTGGTCCCGAGCACGCTTGGCTCAAGGACATTGGACGAGTTCAATACGTGTCCGCAAATGACGATGAGGCACTCGCAGCCTTTCACCGATGGACGCGGATGGAAGGTATTATGCCGGCTCTCGAGACGGCCCATGCTCTCGCATACGCGGAAAGGCTTGCCGCCGACATGTCACCAGAGCAGCACATCGTCGTAAACCTCTCCGGTCGAGGCGACAAGGATATTCTCACGGTCGCGGCCATTGACGATATAGAACTTTAAGACTTTTTCAGGACGATTTGTGACCAGACTGACTTCATGTTTCGAGCGGCTCAAAAATGAAGGCCGTAAAGCGGTAATTCCCTACATAGTGGCGGGCGATCCCTCGAGGTCTGGCACGGTCCCGCTCATGCATCGGCTGGTTGACGCGGGGGCCGATATCGTCGAACTAGGTGTCCCTTTCTCGGATCCCATGTCAGAAGGGCCCGTGATTCAGAAAGGCCATGAGCGGGCGCTTGATAACGGCATTAGCCTACGCGACGTGCTGGGCATGGTGGCTGATTTCCGACAACATGATTCGTCGACCCCTGTGGTTGTGATGGGCTATGCCAATCCGGTGGAACGCATGGGCTACCGGGGTTTTGCGACTGCTTGTGCAGAAGTTGGCGTGGACGGCCTGATCACTGTGGACCTCCCGCCTGAGGAGGTTGATTCTCTCAGGGATCAGTTGGAGCTCGTCGGTATCGACAATATTTTCCTTATTTCTCCCACCACCCCCGAGCCGCGCATCAAGACCATCGTGCAAAGTGCCTCGGGCTTCATTTATTACGTCGCGGTCAAGGGTGTTACCGGCGCAGGCCATCTGGACACCGCCGACGTTGCGTCCTATATGACGAAGATCAAAGAGGCGACGACTCTGCCTGTATGCGTGGGCTTCGGGATCAAGGATGCTGCCTCCGCTGGGGCTGTCGCTGGGGTGGCAGATGGTGCGGTGGTCGGCAGCGCGCTCATCGACACTATGGCCCAAACCATTGCTAATGGGAGTAGTGAGGAGCTGGCGACTGATAACGCCATTAGTTTGCTCAAAAGCATCCGGAATGGCGTTGATAACGTACCTACCGGGGTCTAATTCCCAGAGGGTATAATGCACGGTCACGCCGTCCGGAGTTTGCTATGAGCTGGATCGATAAGATACTTCCGTCTGGGGTCCGCAAGGACGAAACCCCCTCCCGTCGAGCGAGTGTTCCCGAGGGGCTGTGGAAGAAGTGCGTTAATTGCGATGCAGCTTTGTACCGACCAGATCTTGAGCGTAATCAGGAAGTATGTCCCAAGTGTGATCACCACATGCGCATTGGGGCACGGCAGCGACTCGATATTTTCCTAGATACCAACGGCAGGCAGGAGCTCTTTGCGGACCTAGAGCCTGTCGACCGCCTCAAGTTTAAGGACAAAAGAAAATACAAGGAGCGGTTGAGCGCTGCGCAGAAAAGTACCGGAGAGAAAGACGCGCTGATTGCCATGGCTGGAAAGCTCAACGGGCTCCAGTTGGTGGCGGTTGCTTTCGAGTTCAACTTTCACGGTGGATCCATGGGCTATGCGGTGGGAGAGAAATTTACTCGAGCCGCCACTCACGCCCTTGAGCACAGGCTGCCGCTGGTATGTTTCGCTGCTTCCGGAGGCGCTCGCATGCAGGAGGCCCTGATCTCACTGATGCAGATGGCCAAGACCTCTGCTGTTCTCGAACGAATGAAAGTCGCTGGGGTTCCGTTTATTTCGGTGCTCACGGACCCGATTTACGGAGGCGTATCCGCTTCCCTTGCTTTGCTGGGTGATATTAACGTCGCAGAGCCGGGAGCCAGAGCGGGTTTCGCGGGCCCAAACATTATCGAGCAAACAATTCGTCAGAAGTTGCCGAAGGGCTTTCAGCGAAGTGAGTTTCTTCTAGAGCACGGCGCGATCGATATGATTGTCCACCGTAGCGACATGCGCGACACCCTCGCTCGCCTGTTGGAAAAAATGACGGGTGTTGTTGTGGCCGCGGAGGCAGAAGCGTAGCGAGATGCGCCCCCGGGTAGGATTTCATACCCTTGGAGGCTGGTACCGTGAAGTCATCTGAGGACTTAGCCGACTGGTTGTCCCATTTAGAGACTCTGCATCCAAAATCGATTGATTTGGGTCTCACCCGGATAACGACCGTAGCGGAGCGACTCGGCTTGCGGCAGGGAAAACCGCTGACAATCACCGTGGCGGGAACTAACGGCAAAGGATCGACGGTAGCAACCCTTCAGCATTTCCTGAAACGACAGGGAGCATCCGTCGGCGCCTACACGTCGCCTCATCTCATTGATTTTAACGAACGGATTGTTGTCCGCGGTTTGCCCGCCTCGGATACGCAGATTTTGGCTGCCTTTGCCGAGATTGAGGCAGCCAGAGCAAGCATCACCCTGAGTTATTTTGAGTTCGCAACGCTGGCAGCGTTACTGATCTTCAAGCAGGAGGCGGTTGACTGGCAAATTTTGGAGGTGGGTCTCGGAGGGCGGTTGGATGCCGTTAACTGCGTCGATACAGATTTGGCTATCGTAACCAGTATCGGCCTCGACCATACCGAATGGCTGGGTGAAACCCGTGAAGAGATTGCGCCAGAGAAAGCCGGCGTGGCCCGCCAGGACAAGCCGGCCATTGTTGCGGAATCGGCACTGCCCTCAACCCTGTTACCCGCGCTTGATGCCATCGGCGCCCGGCCTTATGTGCTGGGCCGGGATTGGCGGCTTGAGGATTGGCGGCTTGAACTCCCGACGGGTCGATGTATTGATTTGCCCACTTCCTACTCTTTGCAGGCCACCAATATTGCCGCGGCGGTGGTTGCCCTTGAGGTTCTGGGTTCAGGACCGAGTCAGGAGGAGGTTAATCTGGCTCTGGCGGGGTTTTCTGTGCCCGGTCGGCAGTTCCGGTTTACCCACCAAAATCGAGAGTGGTGGTTAGACGTATCCCACAACCGTGAATCCGTTGCCGCGCTGCTTGAAGCGCTTGATGCCAGTCCCTGCGAGGGGGCGACTCATTTGCTCTTCGGTGCCATGGCCGACAAGCCGCTCCATGATATGATTAGTCTGGCGTCTGCGGCTGGCAGTGTATGGCATCTGCCAGATAACCACGCGGGGGATCGAGCGGCAACACCTGTGGCTTTGGCGGATTTGATCAACACTCTCGATCCACAAGCACACACGCGGCTTTATGAGTCGCCAGAGGGGGCGCATGAGGGAGCACTCGAGATGACCGAGCCCGGAGATCGTATCGTTGTCTTTGGATCCTTCGTGACGATAGGCGAGCAAATGAAGCTGATGCAGCAACACGGATAATCGGGAGTCTGAGCAGACTGTGAACCCCGTAGTTAGACAGCGATTGGTTGGGACACTGGTTCTTTTGGCGATGGCTGTTGTCTTCTGGCCCATTATTTTTGTGAGCCCTGAAATGAAGACATCAATTGTTATTGACGAACCGCCGCCAGTGCCTGTCATTGATACTGAACCGCTTCCCGATCTGATATCGCCCAAGGAAAAAATCAGTAGCACTGTCGTGGCGCCGAGCTACGATGAGGAGGCTCAGGCCTTGGCCGATCGGAAGACACTCATCAATGCCGAGCAAGATGTTGCCCAGACCACTGTAAATTTGGCGCCCGCTGACACGCTTGAAACGATTGACCTGTCTCGAAAAGCACCGTCCCCCATTGTCCCCGATAGTTCGGGCTTCCCCATCACCTGGGTGTTGCAGGTTGCCACGGTCAGTACTCAGGAGAGGGCAGCGAGCCTGGTGGATCAATTGGTTAGCAAGGGCTATGAGGCATTTGCCAGTAGCTTCGCATCAAACGATAAGATTCTCTGGCGGGTCCAGATAGGGCCAAAAGCAGACCTGGCGCGATTTGATCCTATTAAGTTGGAAGTCGATAAAGCACTCCGAGTAGAGTCGGTCATCGTCAGGTACAGGCAGTAACCGTGGGGGATATTGAACAGCAAATGGTTGCAGCTACCGGTGGCTTTAACGAACTTGACTGGCTGGCGGTGGTGGTAGTTTTAATATCAGTGTTGGTAGGGCTCTATCGTGGATTTGGTAGGGAGGCGCTTGCGCTAATCGGGTGGATTGCAGCCTTTGTACTCGCAAATGTTCTGGCTGAGCCATTGGCAAACGCCTTACGAGCAATTAGCGACAGCGAGACGGTGAGATATCTGGCGGGTTGGATTTTGGTTTTTATCGGAGTTCTGGCGATATTCAAAATATTGGCTGGACTGTTCGCCCAGCAAATGCGGCAACCCGGTCTAAATATAGGCAATCGTCTCTTGGGGGGAGTATTCGGTCTATCGAGGGGCTTGGTCATTATGTTGGCTTTGACCTTCGTACTTCGATCGGTTGTGCCGAGTTCACAAGACGACCTGCTTGATGATGCGGAGATCACCCCGCTGCTTAAAACGCTGGCAGAGTGGTTGGGGGAAAACATGGAAACGGTCCTTGAGGCTGCCCCTGCCGAGCAACTGGAACAGGAGCTAGAGTCGGTTGAAATGCTTTAGTAGGGAGACAGCCTCATGTGCGGTTTAGTCGGGATCGTGGGCAATACAGACGTGGCTGCTGATATCTATGATGCGCTCACGATGTTGCAGCATCGAGGACAGGATGCTGCGGGCATTATGACCTGCAAGGGCGGAAAGTTTTTACAGCGCAAGGGAGAGGGCTTAGTCAGGGATGTATTTCGTCCTCATCACATGACTCAGCTATTGGGCTCCTTTGGGGTGGGACACGTTAGATACCCCACTCAGGGAAGCTCGGGAACCGCCCTAGCTCAACCGTTCTATGTCAATTCACCCTATGGCATTGCGCTGGCGCACAACGGTAATTTGACCAACTCGGAGTCGCTAAGTGCTGGTTTATTCCAAAGTGATCTGCGTCATCTGAATACCGATTCTGATTCAGAAGTCCTTCTGAATGTTTTTGCTCATGAGCTTCAGCGCCTCGGCAAGCTTGTCCCGGCCGCCGAGGATATTTTTACTGCCATTCGGGCGCTGCATCGCCGATGCGAAGGTGGCTATGCGGCGGTAGCGATGATTGCAAAATTAGGGTTGGTCGCATTCAGAGATCCAAATGGAATTCGACCACTGGTTGTTGGAAAGCGTCAGCAGGAGGACGCCAAGCCCGAGTATATGGTGGCCTCAGAGAGCGTGGCCCTTGATGTCTTGGGGTTTGAATTGGTGGGAGATGTGGCGCCTGGCGAGGCCATTTTTATTGACTCTTCCGGCGACCTTCATCGCGCGGCCTGCGCTGACAATCCTCGGCTCACTCCCTGTATCTTCGAACATGTATATTTTGCCCGCCCGGATTCCTTGATCGACGGGATCTCTGTTTACAAAACCCGCATGCGACAGGGTGAGCGGTTGGCGAAAAAGGTTTTGTCCCTTCGGCCGGATCACGACATTGACGTGGTGATTCCGATTCCCGATACCAGCCGCGTGGCGGGGCAGTCGCTGGCTTATGAGCTGGGCGTCAAATTTCGTGAGGGCTTCATGAAGAATCGATACATAGGTCGAACCTTCATTATGCCGGGTCAAAGCCAGCGCCAGAAGTCCGTGCGTCAGAAGTTGAACCCTATACCCCTCGAGTTTGGTGGCAAGAATGTCTTGCTGGTAGATGACTCGATTGTCCGGGGCACCACCTGTGGCCAAATTATTCAGATGGCGAGGGATGCTGGCGCCAATAAGGTTTATTTTGCTTCGGCAGCGCCTCCGGTTCGCTATCCCAACGTGTATGGCATCGATATGCCCGCGGCCAACGAGCTTATTGCCCATGGTCGTACGGTGGAAGAAATATGCGCTTTAATTGGGGCAGACTGGCTTGTTTATCAGGATCTTGAGGATCTGTTTGCGAGTTCCTTTGAGGGTAATGAAGCGATCGAAGATTTTGAATCGTCCGTTTTCGACGGTCGCTATCTCGCGGGCACGGTGGACGAGGCCTATCTAAACAGCGTTGAGGCGGCACGTGCTGAGGGGTCGGCCCTGCGCATTGCTGCAAGCCAGGAAGGTGCAGTTGTTGGTCTTCACAACGATAGTTGATGGTTGAATTGGAGTCTTCTGGACCGTGACTAAAGATCGAGGTGGGTGGTTGGATGCAGCGCATCCAACCACCCGGGCAATTCGTGCGGGTATCACGCGCACGCCCGAGGGCGAGCACAGTGAGCCAATATTCGCTACCTCCAGTTTTATTTTTGAAAGCGCCGAGGATGCCGCCGAGAAATTTCTTGGGCAAGAGGGCGCCAATGTATACTCTAGGTACACTAATCCTACGGTCAGAATGCTGGAGCAACGGCTCGCCGCCTTGGAGCAGGGTGAGGTGGCTGTGGCAACGGCGTCAGGGATGGCAGCCATCCTCTCTGTATGCATGGCGTTTTTACAGTCGGGCGATCGAGTGGTGTGCTCTCGTGATGTTTTCGGTAGCACAGTCGGCTTATTTCACAACTACATGAGCAAATTCGGTGTTGATGTTTGTTTTGTACCGCTAACTGACTTTGAGGCATGGGAGCGTGAGGTGACTTCGAGCACCAAGCTTGTCTTCTGTGAGAGTCCCTCAAATCCCCTGTGTGAAGTTGCTGATCTGAAAAGACTAGCCGACCTGACACATCGCGTTGGCGCTAAGTTCGTTGTCGATAATTGTTTTTGTACCCCTGCGTTACAAACACCGCTTGCATTGGGTGCAGACATCATTATCCATTCTGCGACCAAGTATCTTGATGGGCAGGGCAGGGTGCTCGGGGGCGCCGCAGTAGGATCGGCCCAAGACATGGCGGAAGTCACCGCCTTCGTCCGAACCTGTGGTCCCGCAATGAGTCCCTTTAACGCCTGGGTGGTACTGAAAGGTCTGGAAACCTTATTTCTCAGGATGGAAGCCCACTCGCACAATGCCCAGAAGCTTGCCGAGTGGCTGGTATCAAATCCCCAGGTGCTGAAGGTTCACTATGCCGGACTCGCCGATCATCAAGGACACTCGCTGGCAAGTATGCAGCAGAGTCATTACGGCGGCGTTCTCTCTTTCGAAATCAAGGGAGGGCGTGATGCTGCCTGGCGCTTCATTAATGGCACTGAACTGATGTCTTTAACCGCAAATCTCGGTGACGTTAAAACAACGATTGTACATCCCGCGACAACAACTCATGGAAGACTCTCGGACGAACAGCGTTCAGAGGCAGGAATTGCCGAGGGGCTGATCAGGATTGCGGTGGGTCTTGAGCATTTCGATGATCTACGAAAGGATTGCGATCGAGGGTTCGACGCCCTTTAGATAATGGCGAATCACTGGAAGGTATTCGCCTGAAACCCATCACCGATGATGTCGTCGCTACAGTCGAAGAGTCATTGCTTGGCAAAACAAATGAGGTACCGACTGCGGTTGTAGCCGGTCTCAGCGCAAAACTCCGCAGATTTTTTTGCAATGGTAGATTGCGATTTTGGAAGCTCATGATCGAGACCTGAAGCCCTGGCAAATATCAGTATGGACGCTGTGTCAGCCCGAGAACTCATGGTTTTCAGGCCCACTATAAATCCCTTACCATAGGTTCAACGCAGGCGAGAGGTTCGTCTAATTTGGCGGCTTCATATTCTCGATTTGCATCTCGTAAAAGACACCGGAGATTCCATAATGATAACGAAATTGCTCTCGCTGACATCCCTATGTGTGGCGCTGGTTGTGTCAGGTTGTGGCGGAAATTCTTCGCCCGATACAGTTGAAGGCGAGACCACTAGTAGCAGCTCCGGCGTGCAAGGTGGAGCGGAGCCGGCCAAATCTCTCGCAGCGGTGAGCGATGCTCGTTTGGCAGCTGCCCTTGATGAGCCACAACAATGGATGACTTATGGCGGCTCCTATGATGAAACCCGCCATTCGCCGCTGAGCAAAATCAATCGGGACACCCTTCAGGACTTGGGTATTGGGTGGGTGTATGACATGAAAAAACCACGAGGTGTCGAAGCGACACCCATAGTCGTTGATGGGGTGATGTATGTCACCGGCTCATGGTCAGTTGTTTACGCGCTTGATGCGCGCACCGGCGAAGAGCTTTGGGTGTATGACCCAGAAGTTTCGGGGGAAGATGCGGCAAAAGGCTGCTGCGATGTAGTGAACCGTGGCGTCGCGGTTTACGAGGGCAAGGTATTCGTCGGGGTCTTTGACGGCAGATTGGAAGCGCTCGACGCCAAAACGGGCGAGGTAGTGTGGAGTCAGGTGACCGTCGATCAATCGAAGCCCTACACGATTACCGGTGCACCGCGGGTATTTAAAGACAAAGTCATCATCGGCAATGGTGGAGCCGAACTGGGTGTGCGTGGCTATGTGACGGCCTACGATACGGCGAGCGGCGATCTTGTCTGGCGCTTTTATACCGTGCCCAATCCAAACAAAGAGCCTGATGGCGCCGCCTCTGACGACATTCTCGCCAAGCTAGCCAACGAGACCTGGGGTGATACAGGGGCATGGACCACCGATGGTGGTGGTGGCACCGTGTGGGATGCCATCGTGTATGACAGCGTAAATGATCAGGTGCTACTTGGGGTGGGCAACGGCTCTCCTTGGAATGCTTCCATCCGTGATCCAGAGGGCGACGGTGACAACCTGTTTCTATCGTCGATCGTTGCAGTCGATGCTGATACCGGCAGCTATCGCTGGCACTATCAGACAACACCTCGAGATATGTGGGATTACACCGCGACACAACCGATTCTGCTCGCAGACTTACCGTTAGGGGAGACGGGAGCGCCTCGGCGGGTGGTAATGCAAGCTCCCAAAAATGGTTTCTTTTATGTGATCGACGCAAAGTCCGGGGATCTTATTTCTGCCGACGCCTTTACCGATATGACCTGGGCCACGGGGGTTGATGAAAACGGTCGTCCAATTGAAGTCCCCGAGGCGCGCAGTTTATCCGAAGACTTTGCGGTGCTGCCAGGGCCGACGGGCGCGCACAATTGGCATCCTATGTCCTACAGCCCAGATACCGGTCTTGTTTACATACCGACCAACATCTGGCCCTTCCTCTACAGCCGACCTGACCCCAATGATCCTGTGAAGAGCAACTGGAATGTGGGCTACCGTGAAGACGCAGGGTGGCCCCTAGAGATCCCCGCGGGTGGCATCGAGGGGATGCGTGGTATGGGCGGCGGATCGCTGCTGGCCTGGGATCCTGTTAAAGGGGAGGCGCGCTGGGCGGTACCCTTTCCTGTGCCTTTCAACGGCGGCACCCTGTCGGTGGCAAGCGGACTGGTATTCCAGGCTAACAAAGGCGGCGAGTTGGTCGCCTATGATGCGGAGACAGGAGAGCGAGTCTGGTCCCATGGGTTGGTTGGTGGGCCTGGTGCAGCGCCAATGACCTATGAGGTCGATGGCGAGCAATATCTCTCGATTCTCTCAGGATGGGGAAGCACCATCGCGATGGTTTATGGTGTGGTGTTTGAGGACGCCGTGGGTCCGGAGACGGGTCGGGTGATCACCTTTAAGTTGGGCGGACAGGGAGCGCTACCAAAACCCCTTGAGACCGGCATTGCACGCAGCCCGAAAAGCCAGCCTCTTGGCGATGAGGCGCTTCAAGCAAGGGGATTGCGCCTCTTCGCGGCGAATTGCCAGTGGTGCCACGGTGCCTTTGCCATCAGTTCTGGTGTCCTGCCTGATCTGCGCTGGTCAGCGATTACCTCTACGGAAGCGTCTTGGGATGCGGTGTTAAGAGACGGTGCGCTGAGCGCTAACGGGATGGTGTCCTTTGGCGACCGATTGGATAAAGAGGAAACTGATGCCATTCGCGCTTACGTGGTGAAGCAAGCCTGGGATGCAGTAGCTCGCGGTGAGGCGGACGCCCCCGCCGGCACCGGAGCGGATGTAGGGGCGCATTAAGTTAAGACTGGGTGTCCCCGCTCAGAAGGCGGGGATATCTGTCTGGCTTCTACCAAGAATCAGGGCGTGAATATCGTGGGTGCCCTCGTAGGTGTTCACCACTTCCAAGTTCATCATATGGCGCATGATGGGATATTCATCGGAAATGCCATTTCCGCCAAGCATGTCTCTAGCGTTTCTGGCGATATCAAGAGCTTTTCCGCAGGAGTTTCTTTTGATTAAGCTGATCAAGTCCGGTGAAATTTCGCCTGCGGAGAGCATCTGTCCGGCTCGAAGGCAGGCCTGAAGCCCCAGAGCAATTTCTGTCTGCATATCAGCAAGCTTAAGCTGAATCAGCTGCGTGGCCGCGAGAGGGCGACCAAATTGCTGGCGATCAAGGGTGTACTGGCGCGCGCTGTGCCAGCAGGTTTCAGCAGCACCCAGGGTGCCCCAGGCGATACCGTAGCGGGCGTTGTTGAGGCAGCCAAAAGGTCCCTTTAGTCCATGAACGTTGGGAAGCAGGTTCTCCTCGGGGACGAAGACATCCTCCATCACGATTTCGCCGGTTATTGACGCTCGCAGAGCGAGCTTGCCTTCTATTTTAGGGGCGCTTAGCCCCTTCATTCCCTTTTCAAGAATGAACCCGCGGATAACATCATCGTCCGTTTTGGCCCAGACGATAAACACGTCTGCAATCGGGCTGTTGGAGATCCACATTTTTGCCCCGGTGAGAGCGTAACCACCATCCACGGAACGGGCCCGGGTTACCATGCCGCCCGGGTCAGATCCGTGATCGGGTTCTGTGAGGCCGAAGCAGCCGATCCACTCGCCGGTGGCGAGTTTGGGCAGATACTTCTCTTTCTGGGCGTCGGAGCCGTACGCGTAGATGGGATACATCACCAGCGACGACTGGACGCTCAGCATGGAACGGTAGCCGGAGTCGACCCGTTCTACCTCTCTCGCTACGAGGCCATAGCAGACGTAGTCGACGCCAGGGCATCCGTATCCATCGATCGTGGAGCCCAGTAGCCCCATTTCCCCCATCTCCCGGAAAATAGCCGGGTCAGTCTCTTCATGGCGGAATGCCTCTTTGACCCGAGGCAAGAGCTGCCCTTGGGCATATTGCCTTGCGCTGTCACGAACCATCCGCTGTTCGTCACTGAGCTGGCTGTCAAGTTCAAAGGGGTCTTCCCAGTTCAGTTTGCTCCAGCGTGTGCTGCCCATGAGTTACTCCATGCCAATAAGTCGAAGCTTTAAGTTTAAAATATCTGTGATCTCCAGCCAAGGAGACCGCTCTAAGGCCTACCCTCTTGGGGAAGGGTATCGGGCAGTAGGCGTTGGTCACAGGTAGATGATCAGGGATTGCTGTGGTGCCTCTGAGTTAATGAGATCGACCCGTTTTTCCAAAATCTTAAAGTCTTCGCCATCGATCTGAAGGCGATGGGTAACTCTGCAGGCGTAAAGGCGTTGCTCGTCTCGATACCACACAGCCACGTGCTGATTCGACGTTATCGTTATAACGTCTTCTTCCACTTCGGGCATGAGGCGTATATTGCCTATGACATGAGAGCAGCGAACCTCCCACTCTTTGGATGATGCTCTCGGATGAATGAAATTTCGGCGGCGAATTTCCATCATGACCCGGTCGTCATAGATGTGGGAGATATGGTTGATGGGGTCCTTCTGATCTTCCGTCGCAGGCATCCAGTAGGTCCCGCTTTCGGCAAACAGATTCATCCAGGAATCCAGATCGGGTCGGTCCAGCAGATCGGCTTCCCGGTAGAGAAATTCCTCGATACGTTCCCGATTCACGCGTTTTTCACCTCGTTGAATATTGTGCCCTCCATATAAGCCTGCCATGCCTGGTACTGAGTACGCATATCAAGGTCAGAGGTGCCGCCACCGACAGTGCGATCTCCACATTGCTCGTCTTTGCCATACTGGCGATGGAACTCGACCCATTCATTACTAGGTGAGGCGAGTCCTTCCTGAGCGCGCCGATAGACCTCAAGGTCGTCGGGTCCGACCATGCCCATAGCTGAGTTGATCAATCGGCTGTAGAGGAGGGTGCGCTGCAGCATGCTGTCGGGCGCGCCTTTGAGCCGGAAGGACCAGGTTTCGACGATGAAGCGATCAACGCTGATAGGACGGATCACCCGGATATTCTGCACGGCACACTTAATGGTGAGCGAAGGGTAAAAAAGAACGTTGTGGGTGTTAAAGGAGTAAATTTCCCGGGTGCGATCCTCACCATAGGCGGCAACCATCGCTGCGTGATAGTCGGGGTCAACTGAGTAATCCGCATGGATACTGGTTTTGCCCCCGTCGTAATGATGGCCGAAGGGGAAGCCAGTAATACCACTGGTCTCAAATTTTTCGTAACTGGCACCGAAAGGCGGAATGATTTCTGCTTCTTTCCGCTGTTCCACGGCATCTTCGGGTAGAGAGTCGAGATAGGATTCGGCAGCTTTTACTATCGATTCGTGCACGACCATCGGGTGCATGGTGTCATTCAGGTTTTCGAGGATAAATTTCCAGTTGCACTGATGCTCGTACCGCAGCACGCCGCCTGCGACTTCGACCTCTCCTTCGGGTGCTCGATCGCAAAGATTGTCAAAGCAGTCTCTTGCTCCTCCCATCCATGTTTTCAGATCGGGCGCGTGTCGCGACAGAGTGGCAAAAACAAAGCCTCGATAAGACTCAACTTGCGCCAGTGGCTGCATGCTATAGCAGGGATTTGTGCTATCAAAACCGGTGCCCTCATAGCCTGCTTCGTTAGGTACCTTGAGCAAGCTACCATCGTGGCGGTAGCTCCAGCCATGGTAAGAGCAGCGAAACGCGCCCCGCGCATTACCCGAGCGAGCTTCAACGACTTTCGCGCCCTTGTGCCCGCAGCGGTTATGAAGTACTCGTACCGTGCCTGACTTGTCCCGCACCATCACGACAGGAATGTTGTGATTGATATTGGTGGTGAAGTAGTCGCCGGTATTGGGAACCTGAGACTCGTGACCAATAAAAATCCAGGCTTGTCCCCAGATGCGCGTCATCTCGAGCTCGAACAAATCGGGATCGGTGTAGATACTGCGGTGAACCTGTGTGGGTGTGACAACCTGACTAAAATCACCTGTTGGTATCGAAGTCATTGATCTACCTTACAGCGCTAGGGACCCAAGGCTTGCTCCGCCGCAAACCATGAGGGTCTGGCCCGTGATAAAGCCCGAATCTTCACTAGAGAGAAACTGTACCGCGTGGGCAACGTCTTTGGAACGACCCAGACGCTGTACGGGGATGCCTTTGGCAAGTTGCTCGGCCTTGTCGCTGTCGGCAGGCACCACGGATTCGAACATCTCGGTATCTGCAATAGGGCCGGGGGCCACGGTGTTGACCGTAATACCTTCCGGGGCGAGTTCCAGTGCCCATGTTCTTGCCAGTCCAATCATGCCCGACTTGGTTGCCGAGTAGCTGGTCCGGGTTTGTAGCCCCAGCGCAGCTCGGGAGGTTATTAGAATAATGCGCCCGAACTGTCTCTCCCTCATGCTTGGGAGAATAGCTTGAGTAAGCGTGATCGCAGCACCGATGTGAACTTGGCTGAGGTAGTCGTAGTCATCGAGTGATACGGCAGAGAGCAGTGCGGGTCGGATGAGTCCCGCATTGTGGATGAAGCCGGTAATGGAGTAGTTTTTGGCAATATTCGCCGCCACTCGTTCTGTACCATTCCGGTCACTGAGGTCGAGTTGGATGTTAATCAATGGCATTTCAGGCCGCTCGAGAGGCCGCCTAGAGAGGTTCACCACCTGCGTGCCCTGCTTGAGGAAGGTATCGCAAATTGCGGCTCCGATACCGGTGCTGCCGCCAGTGACGAGAACGGTATCATGGGCCATCTGAAAAACCTCGATTGTTCTGTTTATTCATGGGTTAAATACCACCCTGTTTCTCTGCCGGTCGTTTCAGGTTGAGAGCGGCAACAATGTGCTCACGCTGCGCCGGTGTCGCGATGGGGGTTGCTGCGCTCACGATGATTAACACCGAGGCCTGTGACGCGTCAGAATGGCTAAACACCGCAACATCGTCGCCAGTCTGCAAGGTATCCTCCCCAAGATGACCGATGACGACAGGGCCGTTGCGGAGCTTCACTGAGCCTATTGGCCAGGGCTTGGTGTGAATACGCCGCTTGAAGAATTCCCAGAGGCTGTGATGCAACTCGCTGCGACTTAAAAGTTGCCCCGCAGTATCAACCTCTTGGTAGCGTAGCGTGTCTCCGAGACAGTGCCCACACAATTCGGCAGGTGGGTATTGATGATGCTCACAGGCGGTGCACACCTGCATTGAGAGAGAGACAGGTAGATTGGCGGCGGTGAACTGTTGGCCCAACGCTGTTCTTTGTTTCGGAGGACGTGCTCTGGCGCGAAGACTGGGTCTGTTAAGCTTCAGCCGCCGCTTCATTTTTTCCTTCAGGATCACGAGTCGGCCCCCTGCAATATAGCGGCCGCACTGCATAAGCCCCGATCGTAGTTGACCATGCCATAGCCGCTGACCAGACAGGTTCGTGCTGTGGCAAGCTGATTGCTCTGGGCACTGTGAGTAAGTTGACGAAGCGCTTCAGTCAGTCCGAGATAGCCTGCCGCCGAGCCAGCTTGCCCGCAGGATAGCTGACCTCCACAGGTGTTGTGGGG
>Ga0181565_10000414_pt1 | contig 31726 bp, 24 predicted proteins | sample 101ome_16_FD_129661 | JGI IMG/M metagenome (GOLD analysis project Ga0181565, IMG submission 129661) | Coastal salt marsh microbial communities from the Groves Creek Marsh, Skidaway Island, Georgia - 101401AT metaG (megahit assembly) | ecosystem: Environmental > Aquatic > Marine > Intertidal... | reverse complement strand
TAGCCCACATCTATATCAATCGGAATGAGGATTCTTTCATACATCAGTTGTGCAAGGATTTGGAAAACCTGGAAGGGGTCGCCCGAGTTATTACCGGAAAGGACCGAGGCTATCATGGACTCGACCATGACCGTGCAGGAGATCTTATTTTAGTCGCGGAAGAGGATAGCTGGTTTGCTTACTACCACTGGTTAGATGATTCACTCGCCCCGGATTTTGCCCGGTGTGTCGATGTGCACCGGAAATATGGATATGATCCAGCTGAACTTTTTGTGGATCCATCGATCCCCTTTCCTTTTCTTAAAGCATCCGGAAAAATTTTGGCCAAAAAAGCAGGTTTTCGGATTTTTATGGACCTTGTACCACTCAATCCACAACTGGTTCGAGGAACCCATGGAGGCAAGCCCACAGATCCGCTCGATTGGCCGATAATATTTGGTGACTCCATCTACCCTAGTGATCAGCCCATCCAAGCAACGGAAGTGCACGGTCGCATCCTCCAAGCTTTGGCTCTTCCAAAGTAGTCGAGGGCTGGGCTCTTCTACTTTCCTCTTTGGTTCAAGGGAACCCGGCGGGTAGACAAATCCCTCAGCAAGCCGGACCAACCAAGCTTTTCTAACCGTTTGCTCATCTCCCGAAATCCACGCCCGTAAACATAATCATCACTCATCTGTAAATTTTTGCGTAAAATATCAGCTAATTTACTCGTGTCTTTTTGTAAGGCATGCATCGACAGGAGGTTGCAAAACCCTTCCACGGCCGGAGGAGATGCATCAATATAATTTTCGTTTAACCATACATGCCCAAACTCATGAGCAAGAATCGAAACACACTCGACCACCGGGAGCCCTGACAATAGCCAAACCTCATGAGTAAAGGTTGTTCCTGCATTCGGCCCCCCGGTAAGGGTACGGAATGTGGTTAAGGTTAATCCCCGTAAACTTCCTCGTCCATGAGTCCTGTCTACTTCGCGATTCATTTGATCCTGACTGACCATTTTCATCGTTAAAGGACCCGAAGGTCGTGGCAGTCCAAGCTCTGACATGCCCGACCTCACTCGCCTGGACACCGCCTCTAGGGTGGTAATATTAGTAACCGCTTCCCCTAGACAAGCAAGACAGCTCATTCGCTTATCAGCAAAAATCTGTTGGGATTGAATCTTTCTGGGAGAAATCAACCGACCGCACGAACCACAGCTATGAGCCTTACGAAAATGTTCACTATGCACCATCCCCCCCCATTCATCACGACGGATCGGCTGTCGATCGAGAAACGGACGTTCGCAAACCAAACAGGAAAAGCAGGAAGGATGAAAAAGTTCATTACCTGCCTGCATTTGATCGCCCGAAACTGGCTTAAGGCATGCCCGGCACCTTTTCTCACTTTGCCAGTTTGTGATATAGTCCCGATCCTCCCGAACAAACCGAGAAATAGGGAATAAATATTCCCGCCCATTGATCAAGAGAGTAATCTGTTTATCGTGAACCGAAAGTAAATCACCCTTGGTTTGACCCCCGCCTATTGTGGTCCAAGTCTTTCCACCTAGTACAGAGATAAGCATAAAAAACCCCAGGATACTCACACCCGGGCTCCGGGTGATCAAGCGGTTCAAGAGCTAAGAATTTCTTCCCAAAACTTGATTCTTTGAGAAATTTGATTCGGACCAGGCATGCCCGGTTTTTCCCTCATGGCAAATGCTCTGTTCAAATCGAAAACCACTCTCCAATCCTTTCCTAATTCAGGACAGATGGAGTGAGCATCCTCATTGGACAATTCGGGTAAAGGTATTTTTAATTCTTCCGCACGGGCAACTAAGGAACCAACCACATGATGCGCCTGCCGGAACGGGATGCCCCGCTCGACCAGATAATCGGCCAAGTCCGTAGCCAAAAGCAACGGGTCGGATGCTGCCGCCAAACAATTATCTTCGATAATTTCCGCACCCTCCAATGCACCCGCAGTGACCGCAAGGCAGATGGAAAGCTGATCAAAGGAATCAAACACCGGAGGTTTGTCTTCCTGAAGATCCCGATTGTAAGTTAAAGGAAGGCCTTTGATAGTCACGAGTAAATTGTTTAGGTTTCCTAAAACACGACCCGTCTTACCCCGAATTAATTCAAAACAATCAGGGTTTTTCTTTTGAGGCATAAGGGAAGAGCCCGTTGTAAAAGCATCAGGCAAGCGGAGGTAGCCAAATTCTGAAGAATTCCAAAGAATCAGGTCTTCTGCCAATCGGGACAAATGAAGAGAGCAAAGGGAACAAGCAGATGCGAATTCCACAAAAAGATCTCGGTCGGAAACCGCATCCATCCCGTTTGGAGTAAGCCGAGGCTCCCCGTCTTCATCAACAAAGCCGAGTGCTTTAGCAGCTAGTGCACGATCCAAAGGAAGGGTGGATCCTGCAATCGCACCCGAACCTAAAGGGCAAACATTTGCATGGTTGGCCACATTTGAAAGTCTTTCGTGGTCCCGACCAAGCATTTCAACATAGGCAAGAAGATGATGACCAACGGTAACCGGCTGAGCCCGTTGTAAATGAGTATATCCTGGGATGGGCGTGGATGCATGTTTTTTCGCCAATGCCAACAATGCGGACATGGCCTGTTCGATTCCCTCGCGCAACTGTGAACATGCATCCTTAAAAAATAAACGAACATCGGTAGCTACCTGATCATTCCGGCTCCGCCCCGTGTGTAATTTATCAGCAGCAGCCGTTTTTTCACGCAGAGCCTGTTCTAAATTCATATGAACATCTTCCAACTCCATCTTCCACGGGAAGTTTTTAGATTTCACTTCTTCTGCTAGTTCCTTCAAGCCCTGCTCAATCTCTTGGAATTCTGTATGATTAAGAATGCCAACCGCAAGAAGCATGGAAGCATGACCCAAACTGCCCTGTAAATCATATGGAGCCAGTCGATAATCGAAAGAAACGGACTCCCCAAATGCAAGCATTAGCCGATCAGGACTGTCTTTAAAACGCCCACCCCATGTGACTTGTTTGCCTTGATCTTTCATGGGCTTCATCTTCTTAAAGGTTGGCGGATTCGCAACCCTATTTGATAAGAATGAAAAGCGGTGGAGTGAAAGAGTTTAGGAAAATACTTTTTTGATCTTCGCCTTGGCGTAATCGCGATTTAATTTAGCGATGTAATCTAGAGAAATATCCTTAGGGCATGCCGCGGAACATTCACCATAATTCCGACAATTTCCAAAGCCTGCTTCATCCATCGCTGCCACCATATTAAGGACACGAGAATCTTTTTCAGCTTGGCCTTGTGGGAGCATGTTTAAATGGCCTGCCTTGGCAGAAGTAAAAAGCATAGCCGATGCATTTTTGCAGGAGGCCACGCATGCCCCACAACCAATGCATTGGGCCGCATCCATTGCCAAATCGGCATCGCCTTTGGGAACAGGAAGAGCATTTCCGTCAGGAGCACTACCGGTACGAACCGTAATGTAACCACCTGCCTGAATGATCTTGTCAAATGCAGAACGATCGACCACTAAATCACGCACCACCGGAAATGCTTTGGCACGAAAAGGCTCAATCGTTATCGTATCTCCGTCTTCGAACTTCCGCATGTGTAACTGGCAGGTAGTTGTCGAATTTTCGGGACCATGAGCAAAACCATTGATATTGAGCGAACAGGTACCACAAATTCCTTCTCGGCAATCATGGTCAAAAGCGACGGGTTCTTTACCCTCATCCAATAATTGTTCGTTTAATTGGTCGAGCATTTCAAGAAACGAAGAATCCTCGGACACACCATCTAAGACATGGGACTCGAAGCGGCCTTCTTTCTGAGGACCATCCTGTTTCCAAACTTTGAGAAATAATTTCATGGCAATTTTTCCTTATTTGTAACTGCGTACCGCGAGTTTGACTTCTTCAAATTTTAAATCTTCCTCATGACGAGCCGGTGTCTCACCATCCCCGTTGAATTCCCAGACCGCAGCATGGGCAAACTCCTCATCATTACGGGTGGCCTCCCCATCCTCCGTTTGGAATTCCTCCCTGAAGTGGCCACCGCAAGATTCATTTCTTTCCAGTGCATCCCGGCAAAGAAGTTCACCGAAGTCTATAAAGTCGCGCACCCGTCCAGATCTCTCAAGTTCCATATTGTATTCTTCACCCTTACCGGTTACAAGAAGGTTTTTGTTAAAATCATCCCGAAGATCCTGAATCTGACCAATGGCCTTTTTTAAGCCCTGCTCATTTCTGGCCATACCTGCGTAATCCCACATAATTTGGCCAAGTTCTTTATGGTAGGAACGAGAAGAACGCTTTCCACTCGCCGAGACCAATTGACTCACGCGTTCCTTTACAGAGTCCATGGTTTCACGGGCAGATTCTCCATGAGGGTCAATCCCCCCCGGGCTAATGGTAGTCAAATAATTTCCAATTGTATATGGGATGACAAAATATCCGTCACTCAACCCTGCATTAAAGCACTCGCACCCAGACGGTTTGCTCCGTGATCAGAGAAGTTAGCTTCACCAAGAACAAAGCATCCAGGAATCGTACTCATTAAATTGTAATCCACCCATAGACCCCCCATGGTATAATGAATGGCCGGATAAATACGCATGGGCCGCTGGTAGGCATTTTCACCAGTGATCCGCTCATACATCTCAAATAGATTTCCATAGCGCTCACGAATCACATTTTCACCGAGGCGGCTAATGGAGTCTTCAAAGTCTAGGTAAACCCCACGCCCGCCTGGCCCAACACCACGCCCTTCGTCACAGGCTTCCTTCGCAGAACGGCTGGATATATCTCGGGGGGCTAGGTTGCCAAAACTTGGGTATTTTCTCTCGAGGTAATAATCCCTGGCATCCTCCGGAATCTCAGAGGGTGCTTTACCACAATCTTCTACATTTTTAGGAACCCAGACGCGCCCGTCGTTACGCAAGGACTCGGACATCAATGTTAATTTGGACTGATGGTCCCCGGAAACGGGTATACAGGTTGGGTGGATTTGGGTAAAACACGGATTCGCAAACCCTGCCCCCCTGCGGTAGGCACGAAAGTTAGCGGTCACATTACAACCAATGGCGTTGGTCGATTTGTAGTAAACATTGCCATATCCACCTGTGCACAAGAGAACGGCATCGGCTGTCCAAACCTTGAGCTCCCCCGTGGCAAGGTTGCGGGTGATAATCCCCTTGGCGTGACCATCCACTACGATAAGATCGAGCATCTCCTGCCTGACATGCATTTTTACCTGTCCAGTTGAGATTTGTCGACTTAAAGCACTGTATGCACCAAGGAGTAACTGCTGACCGGTTTGACCCCTTGCATAGAAAGTACGGCTTACTTGGGCACCACCAAAGGAACGGTTGGCCAACAACCCACCATATTCGCGGGCAAAAGGAACCCCCTGAGCCACGCACTGATCTATAATATTTACACTATTTTGGGCGAGCCGATGTACATTGGCTTCGCGGGAACGAAAATCCCCTCCCTTGATCGTGTCGTAAAAGAGACGGTGAACACTGTCTCCATCGTTTTGATAATTTTTAGCACCATTAATCCCACCCTGTGCAGCAATCGAATGAGCACGACGGGGCGTATCTTGATAACAGAAACAATCAACATGGTAACCAAGCTCACCAAGAGTAGCTGCGGCGGAGCCACCTGCTAAGCCAGAGCCAACAACAATGATTTTAAATTTTCGCTTGTTTGCTGGGTTGACAAGTTTGGACGAAAAACGATGGTTTTCCCATTTATCTGAAAGAGGGCCTTCGGGGATTTTTGAATCAAGGATCATGAAAGGAAAATTTACAGATTAACAGAACAGGATGAGCCACAACTATCCAAGCAATTAACTAAGCCGTACTTTTGAGCGACCACCAAAATGGGTATGATGGAAAATCCCACAAAAATAAGCCAACCATATACAGAGGCGAAAACATCCAGTTTCGCCCGCCAACTTTCAGAGCGAAGACCTAATGACTGAAACATGCTCGATACACCATGGGCCAGATGCCGGCAGAGCAGAAACATGCAGATTACATAAAATAGAGAAATCGCATCGACTCGGAAACCAGCCAGTATCATGGAATAAACATCATGAATTTCTGAGCCGTCTGGAGACCCAACAGTCGTTTTTAAATCGTTATACTCAGGGAAAATGGAACGTATGGTGAAGTGAAGAAGGTGAAAAACGATGAATGCCAACATCATGGAACCGGTCAAACCCATACGAAGAGAAGACCAACCAGCACGCTTGGTAATTTCCACCTCATTGGAGTTTGGGCGGGCGGCACGGTTTTCTTTAATGAGTTGGTATGCGGTAATCGCATGAACCACTACACAAATAAGCAGAAAAAGACGAGAACCCCAGAGAATGGGAGCAGGTAAATTCTGCAGGGCATAGGCGTAGGCGTTGATGGCTTCCTGGCCGAGGAGAACTTGTAAGTTTCCCGCCATGTGTACAAATACAAATCCCACCAAAACGATGCCAGTGAGAGCCATTAAATATTTTTTGATCAAGGACGATTGCATGACTAATCTATTATATAGAAACATTTTCTTCCCACACAAATACTTGACGAGAGAAAAGGCGGTTAGAATCTAGATATAAGTTACAAGAATTATGAAAATTAATCTTTGTGCAAACACAAATCAAAAGGAGGTTCCAAGCAGGTAGATTATTGACAGTGAATAAAACTTGGTTGCCACCTCCTTCTTGCCTACGTCATGGGTAGGGATTGATTTTAAGGAAATGAAGTATATTTTTATAACTGGTGGCGTGGTATCATCGCTTGGAAAAGGACTAACCTCTGGAGCTTTAGGTGCATTGCTCGAGCAGAGAGGTTTAACCACCCGCATCCAAAAATTCGACCCCTACTTAAATGTGGACCCTGGGACAATGAGTCCATTTCAGCACGGTGAAGTCTATGTCTTGGATGATGGTGCTGAAACCGATTTGGATTTAGGGCATTACGAACGATTCACTTCAGGCAAGCTAAGCCGGTTCAATAACTTGACCAGCGGACAAATTTATGAGTCGGTCATCCGCAAGGAAAGGCGTGGAGATTACCTCGGTAAAACGGTTCAAGTGATTCCTCATGTCACCAATGAAATCAAAGACAGGATTTATGCAGCCGGTGAAGGCGTGAATGTTCTCATTACGGAAATCGGTGGAACGATTGGCGACATTGAAGGTCTGCCCTTTACCGAAGCCATGCGCCAATTTGCCACAGAGGTAGGGAAAGCCAATGTCTTATTTGTGCATATGACCCTCTTGCCGAGCCTTCGGGCAGCAGGAGAGCTCAAGACCAAGCCAACACAGCAAAGTGTGGCAAAATTAAGAGAGATTGGCATCCAACCCGATATTTTGATTTGTCGTACAGAGCAGCCAATCACGGAAGAAATTCGTGAAAAACTGAGTCTCTTTTGCAGTGTTTCCAAAGAGGCCGTTATTGAGGAAATGGATGTGGCTCACTCTATTTATGAACTTCCCCACATGCTCAAACAGGAAGGACTGGATACCCTGGTTACCCGTTTTCTTGGTCTCGATGCCCCCTCTCCAAAACTTGACCAGTGGGAAGAAGTTGTACACCGCCTGATCCACCCCAAGCATCAAGTCAAAATCGGGATGATTGGAAAGTATGTTGATCTGCAAGACTCCTACCTATCTGTGAATGAATCCTTAGTTCACGGAGGGATTAGAAACGATACTGGCGTGGAAGTGGTTCATTTGGACGCTGAAGCAATTGAGCAGGATGGCCCTGAAAAACACCTTAAGGGCTTAGATGGTATACTCGTACCGGGTGGCTTTGGTGACCGGGGAACCGAGGGTAAAATCCTCGCATCCAAATATGCCCGTGAAGAAAAGATTCCTTACTTTGGATTATGTCTCGGCATGCAGATTGCAGTAATTGATTTTGCCCGCAATGTACTCGGTAAAGCAAATGCCAACAGCACCGAATTTGACCCACACACCGATTCCCCTGTCATCCACATCATGGATGATCAAAAATCTGTCACCGACAAAGGGGCCACCATGCGCCTTGGAGCATGCCCTTGTCGTCTAAAACCCGGCTCTGCATCGCACATTGCCTATGACAAAGAAGAAGTTTCCGAAAGGCATCGTCACCGTTTTGAGTTTAATAATTCTTATCGTGAGGAGATGGAAGCGGCTGGACTTATTGTGGCCGGAGTAAATCCGGAACGGGACTTGGTAGAAATTGTGGAAGTAAAGGACCACCCTTGGTTTGTTGCGGTACAATTTCATCCGGAGTTCCAATCAAAACCAACCAAAGCCCATCCTTTGTTTGCCGCTTTCATTGAGGCAACTCTGACCCGTAAACTTGCGGGAAAAGAAACCATTCCCAAAGCCTAATTTCATTCTCTTTTGGGCTTTACCTAGAGCCCATCCATGATCGGAATAGAAGTTGGTATGATTATTGATGCCCACACTCACAGGTACCCTGATGAAGTAATTTCTAATCCTGTTGCGTTTGCCAGGCGTACCGGAGAATCCAAGTGGCTGCATATGGTCGTACCCCAAAATCGTCTTAGCTTACAAGGTTGGGCCAACCGGGAAACTATGCTCGCTGACATGGATGCCGCCGGCATTGACCGCTGTGTACTACTTGGGTGGTATTGGGAAAATAGCCTAACTTGTTTGGAAGGGAATGAATGGCAACTTAAATGGATCAGGCAAGACCCAGAACGATTCATTGCTTTTCTTTCCTTAAAACCTGAAATTCCCAATCTAGTGGATTACCTAAAACGAGCCCAAGAAAATGGGTTTCAAGGCATTGGTGAATCTCACCCCTGGGCACAAGAATTTTCGATCAAACAAAGGGAATGGATCCAAGCTATGGAATTTGCATCGATTCATGGTTGGCCGGTAAACTTTCATGTTACCGACCCACAGGGACGGGAGTATCCAGGCAAAACCCTTACCCCAATGGAAGATTTTATCTGGCTGGCAAATGAGCTGCCTGAATTAAAAATCATCCTTGCCCATGCCGGTGCCCTACATGGACTGAAACACTCTATGCCAAACAATATTTACTTTGATTTAGCGGCCTGTCCCCTGCTCTATCCCCAAAGTATATACCGAAAAATGATTGATCTTATTGGACCGGACAAAATCCTTTGGGGGACAGACTACCCGCTAAAGATTTATCCATCCCATCAATCTAAACCCGACTTTAATTCCTTTCTCAAAGAATTCAAAAGCTCCGTTAATATCGAATCCAATCAAGAGGCAGCCATTCTCGGCCAGAATATGCTTAATCTCTTACCATGAGAATAAGACTGAACCAAATTCTGCCCAAACCACTAACCAATGATTCCGTAGAGGGTTCAAGTATATGGGGGCAGGAATTGATTTTTGAAAAAGGAAACTTCATTGAAATAAAAGCCCAATCCGGCCAAGGAAAATCCACCCTATTGCATATTATTTACGGGTTGAGGTTTGATTTTGAAGGAACTTGTGAAATCGATGGAAAGTCCACTGCCACTTTTTCAAAGGAAAAATGGCGGGAGGTATGGTCTGATCAACTCTCATTAGTTTTTCAGGATCTCCGGTTGTTTATGGATCTTACCGCCAGACAAAACCTCGAACTTTTACCTGCTTTCCACAAACCAAACCCAGACCTAATGGAAATGTGCGAACAAATAAACATCGCACACTTACTCGACCAACCAGTTGGTACCCTTTCTTTGGGACAACGGCAACGCTTTGCACTGGTTAGGTCCTTACTCAAACCATTCGATTGGTTGCTACTCGATGAGCCTTTCAGCCATCTCGACAAAGAGAATGCAGAAAGGACAGCCAAACTAATCGAGTCTATTGTTCGATCGAGGAATGCAGGAATTATTTACACCTCGTTAATGACCCATCGTTATCTTGCCTGCAACCAAAGCATGGATCTATGAAGTCCAGTCGTGCCAAACTTCTGCGGCTTTGCTTAAGAACGGAGTCACCGGCAAAAGCCCTCTTCTTAGCATCACTCGGTTGCTTGCTCGGCTCATTTCTTTTGATCCTATCTCTTCAATGTTATTTCGATTCCAATCGCTTAAAAGGGGATAATCAAAAGGGAGGTAGTTTTGTCACGCTTAACAAAAAAGTGAAAGGTGGATTATTGCTCAATCTATCTTCTACAAACAAAGCCTTTTCCAACGAAGAAATCGACCAGATTCAAAAGATTTCAGGCGTCCAAGACCTTGGCGAATTTTCTAGAAACCATTTTCCAGTGACCGTTCATATCTGGCCAGCAGGAAGAATTGGTTTGGGAGCGGCTGCTCGGGCCGATTTATTTTTTGAATCGGTCCCTAATCGGTTTTTAGACCAAATACCTGAATCCTGGGCATGGGAACAAAATCATTCTTATGTGCCGATTATGGTCCCCAAGTTCTATTTAGACCTATGGAACTTTGGTCTCGCTCCCTCACGGGATGAATACCCCGCACTTTCTCTTGAAGCCGCCACTTCTATGCCGATTGAAATCTTCATGGGACAGAACCGATCGAAGAGAATGATCGGTCGTTTTGTCGCATTTAGTAAGAGGATCAACAGCGTACTGGTTCCCGAAAAATTTTTAAAATGGGCGAATCAAGACTTCGCGACAGAGGAGAACCAAGATTACTTTTTTGTATGGAATGAAGATGAAATTGATGGGCAACCGATTTCTTTCAGCGATCTCAAAAAATTTCCCAAGGAAAAACTTAATCGAACATTCTTTTCTTCATTGGATGAGCCCGCTAATAAGAAGAAATTTAATGAATTGAAAACGGAGCAATTAAGAGATTCAGAAGTGGGTCGATTAATTGTTAGGCTCAAAGATACCAAGGCGGAACAGTTCTTCAAAAAAATTACTGAAATGGGATATGAGACCAATCGCGAGATGCCCCAAAACGGGTGGATTCATCGGGCTGCCATTTTTACCGCCTGGATTGGAGGGGGTCTAGGAGGATTCTTATCCCTTCTGTCCATAGGTACCTTTACCAGCAGTTTTAGGCTAATGATCGTACAATCAGCAGAGAGTACGAAGAAACTGATCCATTTAGGATTCTCAAAAAGTCAAATCTCCAAAGTATTTTTTGTAAAATTTGCCCAATTGTTTTTATCTATTTGGACCTTATCCTTGGTATTTGGCTACATCACAAAGGTTATCCTGGAAAAAAACTTCCTGACCGGATTAGGAATGGAAACTGGATTAAGCTGGCAAACCTATCTTATCGCCATCATCTATGCGACCGCTTTTACTTCGATTAATTACTGGGTCATTGACCGTGCCGTATCTGACTTTAGCGAAAAGAGTCTAGATTAAGTAACTTCCATACATAACTGGTCATCCTTGATCGAAAAAGATACTTCGGCTCCCTCATTCAAATCACCTGCAATTAAAACGCGGGCCAGTTGGGTCTCTACTTGTTTTTGCAAGAAACGTTTGAGGGGTCGTGCCCCGTAGGTCGGATCATAGCCTTTCTCACCAATCCATTTCTTGGCCGCAGGGGTAAAATTTACTGAAACCTTACGATCGAGTAATCTTCGATTTAAACTATGGATCAAAAGGTCCACGATTGAGGTAATTTCCTCCAATGAAAGAGGTTTAAACAAGACAATATCGTCCACACGATTGAGAAACTCGGGCCGGAAGTGATCCCTTAGATCGGCCATGACGGATTCGCGGGCAGATTCAGGAATATCTTGATCAAGCAAATTATCCTGTAAATAACGACTACCCACATTTGAGGTCATAATCACCACGACATTTTTAAAGTCCACTGTGCGACCCTGAGAATCAGTCAAGCGACCATCGTCCATCAATTGAAGTAGCACATTAAAGACATCGGGGTGTGCCTTTTCGATTTCGTCAAAAAGAATCACAGCATAAGGTTTTCGACGAACCGCTTCAGTTAGCTGACCACCTTCCTCATAACCCACATACCCTGGAGGTGCCCCAAGTAATCTGGCTACTGAATGTTTCTCCATATACTCGGACATATCGATGCGGACGACATTGTTCTCACTATCAAATAGGCTTTCCGCTAATGTCTTAGCGAGTTCTGTCTTACCCACTCCAGTAGGACCGAGAAAAAGAAAGGACCCAATGGGTCGCTGAGGGTCTTTGATCCCTGCCCGGGCCCGCAAGATAGCTTCAGTCACTGCATCGACCGCTTCATTCTGTCCGATTACCCGTTCATGCAAAATATTCTGCAACCGCAAAAGTTTTTCGCGTTCCCCCTCAATCAATTTAGTAACTGGCACACCCGTCCACTTTGCCACAATCTCAGCAATTTCTTCGGCCGTTACTTCTTCCTTGAGTATTGCGTCTTCTTTTTTATCGGTCTGCTCTAACGCTAACAGCTCCGCTTCTAATTTGGGCAGCTTACCATGTTTGAGCTCAGCCACCAGATTGAGATCATAAGCTCGTTCCGCCCTTTCCATTTCTGCACGGGTATTCTCAATTTGTTCTCGAAGCATCCGAACATCATCGATTCCCTTCCGTTCATTTTCCCACTGCCGCTTAATCGTTTCCATCTTGTCTCGGGCATTACCGAGTTCCTTACATAAAACTTCCAGCCGATCCATACTAGACTTGTCTTTCTCCTGCTTGAGAGCAGTTTCTTCAATTTCTAATTGGAGTACTCGACGGCTTACTTCATCCAACTCTGCAGGCATACTATCGAGTTCTGTGCGTATCATTGCACATGCTTCATCGACTAGATCAATCGCTTTGTCAGGCAAGAAGCGGTCAGACACATAACGATTAGAAAGTACGGCAGCCTGCACCATGGCTTCATCTCTGATATTCACTCCATGATGAATTTCAAAACGTTCACGCAAGCCACGAAGTATTGAAATAGTATCTTCTACATTGGGCTGGTCTACCAGTACGGTTTGGAAACGGCGCTCCAAGGCCGCATCTTTTTCAACATGTTGGCGGTATTCATTCAAGGTGGTGGCACCGATGCACCTTAAGTCTCCACGGGCAAGCATGGGTTTAAGCATGTTTCCCGCATCGATCGCACCTTCTGCTTTTCCTGCACCCACAATGGTATGCATTTCATCAATGAATAAAACTATGCGACCATCTGATTTACTGACTTCGGTAAGAACCGCTTTTAAGCGTTCTTCAAATTCTCCACGAAATTTTGCCCCTGCTAGTAATGATCCCATTTCCAAAGTAAAAATGGTTTTATCCTTAAGGCCTTCAGGAACATCACCCCGGACAATGCGTTGAGCCAACCCTTCTACGATCGCAGTTTTTCCAACCCCGGGTTCACCAATAAGTACGGGGTTGTTTTTTGTCTTTCTTGATAATATTCGGATGACGCGGCGAATTTCAGAATCTCGACCGATCACTGGATCTAATTTTCCTGCTTTAGCTTGCTCCACCAAGTCGATTCCATACTTACGGAGTGCACGAAATGAGTTCTCGGGAGTTTTTGAGGAGACCTTCTGACCTCCGCGCACTTTGAGAATCGCTTCTTTTATTTTCTTTTCAGAAAGATTGAAGTTTTTAAAGAATTGGAGGAATGTGGCTGGTTTCCCGACCGATACTAAACCTAAGAGAAGGTGTTCAGTACTGACATAGTCATCCTGCATCTCCCTCGAAATGGACTGTCCTTTCTCCACTGCCTCGGTCAGTGCAACGGATGCGTAAGATCGGGCGGTATTTACATCTCCTGCTATTTTGGGCAGGTTTTTTAACTCACGTTGCAAGGCCAATTGGATCGGTGCGATCCCCACATCCATCTCATCCATAAGTGCGGGAACAATGCCATTTTCCTGGTTAATCAATGCCGCAAGAAGGTGCCAAACATCAACTTCCTGTTGGCCATTTCGCTTGGCTACTTCTGCCATTTCCTGAATTGAGGATATTCCGAGTTCAGTAAATCTTTCTGGATCAACATTCATAGTAATAAAAGACTTTGCAGGAAGTGTACCGATTGAACAGGCACGAACAACCGCTTTGAATCCTAGGATTTAACTCATTACCAGATCATTTTTGTTTTTTGGTTGTGACGAAATACCCAACCAGGACACACTTGACTGCGTCACATTGTCCCAGTTGAGAAATTATTTTAAAAGGATAGTGAAATTAATCCGTGACAAAAGCTGGGCATTTAATTCAAAATACCTCATCTACCTCACAAATAAAATTACTTAAAATGAAGATTCTCTGCATACTTTACGATGACCCTATAACAGGCATGCCTGCCAGTTACCCACTTAACGATTTGCCTGCCTTGGAAAAGTATCCTGACGGGATGACCCTGCCCTCGCCTGAATCGATTGATTTTAACCCAGGACATTTACTCGGTTGCGTTTCTGGTGAATTAGGACTTCGTAAATTTTTGGAAGATGCCGGACATACCTTCGTAGTCACCTCGGATAAGGATGGTGCCGGATGCAAAGCGGACCAAGAATTAGTAGATGCGGATGTGGTCATATCCCAACCTTTCTTCCCTTATTATTTGACGCGCGAGCGCATCGAATCCGCACCCAACCTAAAAATGGCCATCACCGCAGGGATTGGCTCCGACCATGTCGATTTACAAGCTGCGATGGATCACCATGTCGATGTCGTTGAGGTAACCTACTGCAATTCCCGATCCGTGGCCGAGCATGTGGTGATGATGATTCTTTCCCTAGTGCGCGATTACCACAACCAACACCGAATCGTGAATGAAGGGGGATGGAATATTGCAGATGCAGTGAAGCGTTCCTACGATGTCGAGGGGATGCATGTAGGCACGGTCGCAGCCGGTAGAATCGGGCTCGATGTCTTACGTAAAATGAAGCCTTTTGATGTGCATCTACACTACTTCGATCGTCATCGCCTACCTAAGGAAGTGGAAGATGAACTCAATTTGACTCACCACGAGAGTGTCGAATCTTTGGTCTCGGTCTGCCATGTGGTAACAATCAACTGTCCGCTTCATCCTGAAACAGAGCACTTATTCGATGACAATATGATTTCGAAAATGAGAAAAGGGGCCTACATTGTAAACACCGCCCGAGGTAAAATCTGTGACCGGGAGGCGGTTGCTCGTGCTCTAGAATCCGGCCAACTTAGTGGATACGCTGGGGATGTATGGTTTCCTCAACCTGCTCCGAATGATCATATTTGGCGAACCATGCCTCACCACGGGATGACTCCTCATACATCCGGCACCTCACTATCCGCACAGGCAAGATATGCCGCAGGTGTACGTGAGATTCTAGAGTGCCTGTTCACTGATGCCCCTATCCGTGAACCCTATCTTATTGTACAAAATGGACAGCTGGCTGGAATGGGTGCCCACTCCTATTCAAAAGGGTCATCAACCTCAGGGTCTGAAGAGGCGGCCAATTACAAAAAGTAAAGAGACTCCTCATCCAAACGGACTTCCCAAAAGGGATCGCCCTAGTTGAACCTAAAAGAAAGAATACAATACATTGATCACACGCTCGATCAATTGTACCCGGATCCACCTGTTCCCCTAAATCATCACGACCCATACACGCTCTTAGTCGCCGTTCTTCTATCTGCACAATGCACAGATGAACGGGTAAATCAAGTGACCCCAGCCCTCTTCACCTTAGCCAATAACTCTTGGGATATGGCTAGGCAAACGGTTGAACAAATCAATTCGATTGTAAGGCCGTGCGGGTTGGCACCTAGGAAAGCTCAAGCAATCCGCAACCTTTCCATTCTCATTAATGAAAAATATATGGGGCAGGTCCCTCAAACCTTCGATGGATTAGAAGAACTTCCCGGGGTAGGTCATAAGACAGCCGCCGTAGTGATGAGCCAAGCCTTTGGTATGCCTGCTTTTCCGGTGGATACCCACATTCACCGACTCGCCCAACGCTGGAAATTAACATCAGGTAAAAATGTTACTCAAACCGAGAAAGATTTAAAAAGACTCTTCCCGCAAAAAAGGTGGAATCTATTGCATCTGCAGATAATCTTTTATGGAAGAGAGTATTGTACAGCCCGATCTTGCTACGGTTTAGAATGCCCTATTTGCACAACCTGTTTCCCAAAACGAAAAATCAAAGTCCGCACACAAAAAGCCTAACCTGCGTTGACAAACATCCGCGGGCGGGAATCTTTCAATTTCTGAATCGCATCGCTTGAGATCCCTGCTTGGTAAAGAAAAACTTGTTGCAGACCACTCATTTCCGAAAGCACATCAACCACTGAATCATCCATTTTTAATCGAATTAAATTTAAAAGTTCGAGGCTTTTGATTGTAGAAATGTTTCTAATACCGGAAACGGTAACCTTTTCGGAACCCTCCAGAATAAGCTTCTGTAAATTGGGGAATTTTTGTAATACCGCAAGACCTTCATCGGTCACTTGAGAATTTGTAAGATCTAAAATTACAAGGTGTTGAGCGACATACTGCAAAATTTCCAAGTCCTCATCATTCATCGCCAATTTGGGATCGACCGGAGAAATAACCTGTAAACCATCGGCTCCCTCAATGGGCATGAGCATGATTCCAGAGGAACGTAAATGATGCCACTGGTCAGGGGCCAGATTGACATCATGAATCGTACCAGGCGGAGCTTGTACAATTTCTGCTGAACCTGCTTCTCTGCCTGGAAACCAAGTCTCTATAGGAACTCCAAACTTTCTCACAATTGGACCAATCTGAGAAGGTGCTATTAAATAAGCCCCCAAAGTAGAGCCACTTACAACCAGACCCGTTGCTAAAAATATCACAAGGGTGGCAATCAACTTTGAAACCAAGCTTTTCTCCTTTACCTTAGTTTGAGTCGGCTTGGAATTTAACTTCGGTTTGATTCCCTTTTTTTTCGGTACTTTTTTTAAATTAGCTTGCGATTTTTGAGGAGTGGATGGAGAAGCAGGCAAATCGGCATGGACTGCTTGAGAATGCCTAGCTTCGGTTTCAGACAAAGCTGCAATAACATCGGGTAGAAATTTCCACTCCGATTGCCCCTCCAACATGGCATAGTCGGACGGCAGGAGTTGCCCAGCAATCAAGAATTGGTTGGCTTGATCTAGGGTGTACGGGCCGAAGGTCTGGCCCTCCCGAGAAACATATAGCTGTGTGGCTTTTTCGATTGCACCTAAATTTGCTTTCGCCTTTCGTCCAAGGAGTTGATCTAGGGTGGTGGTAATTTTAATAAAGTATCGGTCTGCAGGAATTTTATTTTTAATAATCGCCTGTAGATCTCCCATGCGAAGTCTTAAGCCAGGAGGGAGCTCCGTATCCTCCAAGTGAATAGCAAGAAATGGTTTTTTTTCATTTAGTGCTAAATTAATCTCGTTTCTACAATTGATTGAATCAGTTGCTCGCGGAGAAATAAAGCAGACGAACACACTACAACCAAGAACCGCATTGGCTATCTCCTCTGGCCATTCATTACTTGCAGCCACACCTTCATCGTACCAAATATTATATCCCGATTGATCGAGTTGGATAATTTCAGGGTAAACCAAATGTGCATCCTGATGGGAGTAACTGATAAACAAATATGGATCTTCCCCACTGTAGGCTTCAAAGGGAGGTAAATCGGCTGACCTATCACCCTGCCCTCCCTGAGGTAAAATAATACCAGGCACTTCGGCTAGGGTTACCCAATTAGCACAACCTTCAAACCAAGCAAGCTGCTCCATCTTTAGTTGCTTTGAATTAAGCGATTCTTGCAAAGCCTCTAATGTATACGGTCCAACCTGCTGGCCATTGTGATGAAGATAAATTTGGATCATTAAATCTTTTGAATTGAACGCTGAAACAACCAACAAGGATGTTCTATAATTGGATAGAACATTTCTTTATCCAATCCAAGAATTTAATCAGGCGGATTAGATCCAGCCCTCCCTAAAAGTAAAGATCTTCGAAAACCTTATTCAGCCGGCTTCGATCGAATCCAATCCGAAAGAATTTGGATCTCTTCGTCACTTAGCTTTGCATCTTTTGCATAACATGGCATGCGGTCATTATCTTCCCCATAAAAACGCGCGTCCTCTGGGTTTTGAATGAATGCAACAGTCCATTCATTTGAACCATAGCCAGTAAGGTCTGGAGCATATCCATCCCCTTCTGAATCAATATCATGGCAGTCAATACAAGCGAGACCGTCCTGGAAATCCGCGTCATCATTGTAAAATAGAGCCATCAACTCTTCATGCTCTTCATCATCTAGGGCTTCTTGATACGGCAAGTCTGCCTGATCGGAAAGTAACCTCGCTATCTGGGGAAGAAGATCTGTTTCCTCTGGAGTATATTTTGCTAGAACTTTTCGAGCCATCGTACCGTTTTTAAAGGCAGTGCCTCCGAAATACTCTTCAGAAACATAATGCTTATGAGTAAGTAAACGAGTCACCCAATCTACGCTTGCAAATCCAGCCAGTTCGGGTGCTGATTGCACATCGTCCACTGGGTAGCCCCGACCGTCATGACCGTTGTAGCGGTGACAGCTTGAACAATGGGATGCAAATAAATTGCGAGCCCGATTTTCACGATCGTTTCTTAATAATGTTACCGCACCAGCTGGTGGAATCCCTTGTTCATCCACAATCGAAAGGACCCTTTCGGCTTGCCAGTTTGCCTCTTCAATCGCAGCTGTATGACGGAGGTTTTCGCGATCTTCCGAAAAGGCCATTAAAGTCAGGGCTACTGAGCCAGCAATTAATGACCACCAGAATCCGATATTTAATTGATGCCCAGACTTCGTGGTGCCGATAAAGGGTTGCATAAAAATCCAAAGACCTAAGAAGGCAGGAATGATTACAGCTCCCCAAAAAGCGGGAACATACTTCAGCAATTGAAAGAGAAATAAGAAATACCATTCTGGGCGGGCAGGAAATTCATTCGCTGGATCAGCAGGGGGTCCGAGAGGAGCCCCTCTGAAATAAAGCGTCAAGCCGACAACCGCTAGGAGAATAGCAAGGCAAGCAATGGCATCTTTTAGAATCTGATCGGGCCAAAAATAGGAGTCTTTTTTAGGTCTTGGCTCTTTCACATGAATTCCATGCTTTCTGAATAAATAGATGTGAACCACGACCAATCCAACCAGCATGGCTGGAAGAACACCAGCGTGCAGAGCAAAGAAGCGCGTCAGAGTATGATGACCATACTCTACTCCGCCAACGACCACTTTTTGCAAGGCGGGCCCCACCCAAGGAACCTCAGCCATTAGGTTTGTAGCTACAGCTGTAGCCCAGTACCCTTTTTGGTCCCAAGGCAGTAAATAGCCGGTTAAAGAGAGGGCTAAAGTGACCCCCATCATCAAGGCACCGAACCAAAAATTTAACTCCCGTGGAGCCCTGTAAGCTCCATCTATGACCACTTGCATAAGGTGTAATACCAAAAGAACGATCATTGCCTGAGCCATGTAATGATGAACTCCCCTTAAAAACCAACCTCCCCAAACTTGATATTGTAAAAAATACACACTTTCCCATGCAGTTTGTGCACTAGGACTGTAGAACATCCAAAGGAGGGTTCCGGTAACTACCTGAGTAAAAAAAGCAAAAGTTAAGCAGCTGCCCCAAACATATCTCCAACGAGCACCTCCAGGAACTTTTTCGTATAAAACCTCATGCAAGAGATTCCGGTAGCCTGAACGATCATCCAGCCAATCGAAAATAAACTTCATGTAAGAGGTATCTTCTCAGGGATATTGGGCCTGAAATGCTGGAAACGAATCCATACGAAACCATCTTCTACCTTTGTCTCCATCGTATCCATAGGACGTGGACTAGGGCTATTCTGAGTGGTGATTGAACCATCCAAGCCGAAGGAACTATTATGACATGGACAACAGTAGTCATTGGATTGCTTACGGTAGTCAATGACACATCCTAGGTGAGGACACTTTAGGTTAAAAGCAACCACATCATTGGCCTTTCTGGTGAGGTAGACCGCACCCACGGGTACATCTTTATAGGTGGTCCAAGCATCGACGACTTTTTCCTGAATTACTTCAAATTTAACTGGGGCTCCGTCATTTGGCAAAGATGCGAGGGATGCGACTTTTGACCATCTGTCGTCTCCCTTTTTACCTTCTTTTTTAATTGGATCCAATAGAGCTGGTAAACCTGAAGCTAAAGGAAAAATACCGCAAGCTGCCGAGGCCCCAAGGGTCGCCACACGAATGAACTTTCTTCGCCCCGAGTATTCTGGCTCATGATCACTCATTCGCTACTTGATATGATACTAAATAAATTCAGATTTTTGGTCCTAAGCACTTGGAACGAGTGTGCTGTTATCTCAAGGAAGTGGAGGAAGAGGAGGCAAATCCCCCAAACCAGCATCCTCCCCACCAGGCAGGGGAGGAAGGGCTCCACTGTCTTCCATACCGGGTAATGGAGGAAGGCCTCCAGAATCTGGGAGATCTGGAAGAGGCGGAATTGGCTCTTCATTAACCGTGTCTGTAGAATCGAGCCCTGGAAGATCGGGCATGCCCGAATCATCACTGGACGGCAGCTCACCTAAGGGTGGAACTTCTTCAGGTATATCAACCGGCTCAGGCACAGCCGGTAAATCATTAGTAAAACTCGTACTCTCAGGGCTTTCTAAGGGAAGATCTTGTGCGGAAGGATCTTCTTCCATAGGAGGAAAGCTTGGCAAGTCGGAGAACCCTGTATCTTCTATTTCAATTGGGGGCTCTGGATCCGTAAAACTGGGTAATGACTCATCCGCAGGGGAATCAAGTGACTGGAATTCGATCCCATCCGCTTCCTCGGTTATTTCTTGGTCAAAGGATTCGTCTTTCTGCTCAGCAATAGGGAAATTCTCCACCTCGTCTTCAGTCTCTGGAGAGATTCTATCCATCGAGGGAGTAGATCCTTCAGGGGGTAAGGATAAGGGGGTACCGTCGGAACGCCAAGTGGCCTCATTTCCGTGTCTAACCCCATTGGTGTATGCACGAACATACATTTTTTGGCCGTTCGGCCACCACCGGGTAACTGAACCATGCCACCTACCCTCGCGGTAATTTCTCTCGTACATTTTAATACCGTTAGAAAACCACTTTGAACTCTTTCCATTTTTTCGGCCATTTTTCCATGACTCATCGGAAGAAACATATTCGCCACTTTCACCAGTACCTACAGTTAAGATTCTTCCAGTAAAAGGATCGGTACTCGATTTTAAATAGAGTAAGCCGTATCTCGAGACAAAATTATCATCATATTCGCTTTGGCTGACTTGGTAGGTATCATCCGTCGTTTTGCCAATAAATTTAGAATCCACCGATTGATTGGTAGAAGATAAATTTCCTTTACGATATCTATTTTCGCAGGAGGCAAAAAGAAAGAGAATAAGCAAGGCATGTAAAATTTGCTTTATCATGACCCCATCCAAACATTTGTGACGGGATTTGCAAGATTGAAGCTTAGGTTCATCTTAGCTTCTCGTAACACTTCAAACTTGATTTAATCAATCGTTTCGATCATAAACGATCGCATTCTATCATTTTCGATCAGTGATCGATTTCCAGCCTAACTAAAATCAAGCTATACTTATGACCCTTGAACAACTTCCTATTATCCTGCCTGCAATTGGTGCAATTGCGCTCCTCTTTACTTGGTGGAAGACACAATCAATCAATGCAATTTCAGAGGGCACTGAAAGAATGTCCAAGATTGCCAAAAGTATTCAGGAAGGAGCGATGGCGTTTCTTCGTGCAGAATATAAGGTATTATTTTTCTTTGTAGTAGCAGTTGCGGCTCTTCTTTACTGGAGTGGAAATAATAACCCCAATAGCCACGGGTTGGTTGCAGTGTCTTTCGTTGTGGGAGCTTTTTGTTCAGGCTTGGCCGGTTATCTTGGCATGAAAGTGGCCACGAAAGCTAATGTAAGAACAGCCAATGCGGCGAAAGAGAGTCTTGGAAATGCTCTAGAAGTTGCTTTTTCCGGTGGTGCGGTAATGGGTTTAGGCGTGGTTGGCCTTGGTATCCTTGGACTAGGTGGGCTGTTTGCTTATTTCAGTGATTTTTTTGGGGCTTTTGAAAACAAAGACTCTCTTAGCACTACCCTATCAGTTTTGACTGGCTTTTCCTTTGGAGCTTCTTCAATTGCACTATTTGCCCGTGTAGGTGGAGGCATTTACACCAAGGCTGCGGATGTCGGTGCTGACCTGGTTGGAAAAGTAGAGGCTGGTATTCCTGAGGATCACCCCCTCAACCCAGCAACCATTGCAGACAATGTTGGGGATAATGTTGGGGATGTTGCAGGCATGGGTGCTGATTTGTTCGAGTCTTATGTAGGCTCTATTATCGGAACGATGGTTTTGGGTGCGGCAATGGTCGCAGGCTCCTCTAATTTTTCCGATTTCTTGGGAGGTTTGTCCCCCGTTTTCCTGCCCCTCATTCTGGGGGCTGTTGGTATAATCACCTCTATTATAGGAACTTTCTTGGTAAAAGTAAAAGATGGTGGAGACCCGCAAAAGGCACTCAACACGGGTGAATTCGTATCTTCGGGTCTGATGATCGCAGCTTCCTACTACATAATCAACAAATTCCTTCCTGAAACTTGGACCTTTGGCGAGGCCAGCTTTACCGCCATGGGTGTATTTTGGGCAACGATCATCGGTCTCGTCGCCGGATTGGCTATTGGAATGATTACCGAGTATTACACAGGAACACACAAAAAACCAGTCAAGGCGATCGTAGACCAATCGATTACTGGATATGCCACGAATATCATTTCCGGGCTTGGAGTTGGAATGATTTCCACAACTCTGCCTATTTTAGTAATCGCTGCCGCAGTAATTGGTGCTCATGAGATGGCAGGTCTCTACGGAATTGCAATTGCTGCGGTGGGCATGCTTTCCAACACCGGAATTCAGCTCGCCGTGGATGCGTATGGTCCCATCTCTGACAACGCCGGAGGGATTGCAGAAATGTCTGAACTCCCCAAAGAAGTTCGAGAAAGAACCGACAAGTTGGATGCTGTAGGGAATACGACTGCTGCTATCGGTAAAGGTTTTGCTATAGGATCGGCCGCGCTCACGGCTTTGGCACTGTTTGCTGCATTTACTGCATCTTTTAATCAAACCCACCCTGACACTCCTTTGTCACAAATAAACATTCTTGATCCTAAAGTAATGGCAGGTCTTTTTGTCGGAGGAATGCTTCCTTTCTTATTCAGTGCTCTAGCGATGGGTGCTGTTGGACGGGCAGCCATGTCCATGATTCAAGAAGTTCGTAGACAATTTCACAACATCCCTGCCCTTAAAAAAGCACTTGAGGTGATGAATCAAAATGAAGGCAAACCCAGCTCTGATTGGTCAGAAGATGACAAAAGATCATTCGATGAAGCAATTGACTCAGCTGAGTATGGAAAATGCGTAGAGATTTCTACCCAATCTGCCATCAAAGAAATGGTTGCACCCGGTATCGTTGCCATTGCCACACCTGTTTTGATTGGTTTTGGTGGAGGAGCAACCATGCTCGGTGGCTTATTAGCGGGTGTCACCGTCAGCGGAGTTCTCCTTGCTCTATTTCAGTCGAACGCTGGTGGTGCCTGGGACAATGCCAAAAAAATGGTCGAGGAAGGATATGAAATTAATGGGGAGCGCCACGGAAAGGGTTCCGACCTTCATAAAGCCGCAGTTGTTGGCGATACTGTTGGAGACCCTTTAAAAGACACCTCGGGTCCTTCCCTAAATATTCTGCTCAAACTTATCTCGGTAGTTGCTTTAGTTTTAGCCCCTTTTATTACAGTAAGCGGTATATTCAGTTAATACTGCTCAAACAACAACCTCTCCGACAGAGCGGGCAAATTCGGCCCGCTCTTCGGAATTGGCTTTATAATATGAGGTTCCAGCGACGAATATGTCGACCCCAGCTTGCAGACATTCGTCTACATGTTGCGGGCCAACTCCACCGTCAACCTCGATCAGGAAACTCAATTCTTTTTCCTCACGATATCTCGACAATTCCTTGACCTTATCCAAAACATAAGGTTTGAAGGCCTGCCCACCAAACCCTGGGTTCACCGTCATGCATAAACAAAGATCTACTTGATCCAAATAAGGAAAAAACAAATCGACCGGTGTATCCGGGTTAATCGCCAATCCAGTTTTTAAACCGGCATCTCGAATCTTATTAAGTGCCGCTGGGTGATCGTAGTCAGGCTCTAGGTGTATAGTAATCAATTCTGCACCGGCTGCAATAAATGCATCCAGATATAAGTCTGGACGATCAAGCATTAGATGAACATCAAAAAAAAGCTCAGAGTGATCTCTAAGATCTGCAATGGTTTGCGGACCAAAACTTAAGTTGGGCACAAAATGTCCGTCCATTATATCAAGATGTATCCACTTACGTTGATCCCTTTCAACTTCCTGAAGTGATGCACATAAATTACCATGATCACCTGCAAGCAATGAGGGTGCTAATCGTTTATTCATATTGATGAAAGAATTTTACCAAGTAACTTGTTGAAAATTAAAGAATATCTCGTTGGATAATTCCTCAGCTAAAGAAACAAGACTGGGTTCTCTAATTGGGGAAGACACATCGCTTGGACGGAGAACCACCGAGGACGCAGATACTTTTTTATTGTATTTTTTTATCCCAGAAAAATCTTCTAGGTTCATCTCAGCAAAAACCCTTAATTGCTGCCCAGTACCAAGGAGGGTGTCCCTTAAAGATAAAATCTCGGTGCTATCCAAGTAATCGTAAACTCTGACTTTTAGGTAAGCGGTGTTTTGATCTCTTGATCGAGTTGGGTATATGTCGAATCCGTTTAGAAGAAATTTCTTCCTCAATTCAGAAACCAGAAATGGACCCAAACGAGGCAAAGAAGAATCATTGATTATATTGAGAGCAACTTTGGGAGGAGGAGGATTGGGAGAGCCCAGTTTATAAGAACAACCAAATAAAAAAAGGATGCTCACTAGAGAAAAAAATAATCTAAAATCATTATTTTTCACCTTCCAACGCTTTAATTTTTTTATCCGCTAATTTTGCCGCTTTTGTACCGGGGTAATTTTTAGCATTATAATAAAAGTTACGAGCTGGACCATGCCCAAGCTCCTTCCAGTTCACCAAAAAGTATTTTCCATATTTTTCAACATACTCACCCATTTCTATTTGGCTTAACGCTAATTGCTCTTTCAAAAAACTAATTTGTTTAGTAGCTAGCTTTCTTCTTTCATTCCAGGCATTTTCACGTTTTTGGAATTCATGATCCGTTTCTGATGGTGCTATACGCGGTGTAGAATCGTGGAGACTGAGGTAGAGTTCATAATAATCCCTAGTTTTCTTAGTGATGCTTTGATCGTAGGATGACCCATTGATTTTTGTTTGATATATCTCAGCCAGCATGAAAAGAGCCTCTTCTGAGAGAAAATGATCTGGATAAAAATTAGTTATTTTCTCTAATGCTTCTATTGCATCTTCTTGCTTTCCATGCTTCAGGGCAAGGTTTGAAAGAACCATGAGTGCACGGGGTGCATATTTAGGTCCTTTGGCGACCTCCACAATCTTTTTAAATCTTCCAAAGTTTTCAGAATCTGAACTTAGTCTGGGAAGGAATCCCCATTTCTTCGGTAATGGCTGAGTCGCAATTTTCTCTGCAATTCGTATTAAAGAATCTGCAATCCTGTCAAAATCATAAAGCACATAGGCTTTAGCAATTAGCTCAAGATAATTGAAAGCAACTTTCCAGTCTCCCAACTTTTCAGAAATCAAAGATGCACGGTAAATAGCTTCAGGACCAATAAGAACCTCATTACCTTCGAAATTAATGATTAAATCGGTTCTTCGTTTAGTAAATTTTTTGTAAATCTTGAGAGCCTTCTTTGATTCCCCGTCTCGCTCCAATTGGATACCCGCCTGAAACCATTGCCTCGCTTCCTGATCCTCAAAAGGTAGGCGATTCTTAACCCAAAAGCCAGTTCCCGGAAATAAGTCATTTCTCTCATCCTCACTTGTCGATTTTCTATTAACTGCCCAAACTTCTATTCCTAGAACAAAAGCAACTAACAAGAGTAGCCCACGGGTTCGAATGGGATGTTTCATAAATATTAAAATCGGATCAAAGAAGATGCCCAAGTTAAACCAGCTCCAAAAGCGACCAACAAGCCTAATTGTCCCTTTTTGAATTTATCGGCCTTTACCGCTTCGTCCAGTGCTAGAGGAATGGATGCAGCTGAAGTATTTCCATATCGATCCAAATTGCAGTAAAAGTTGTCCATGGGTATTTCTAATCTTTTGGATAAACTTTCCACGATTCGCATATTGGCCTGATGGGGAATCACATGATCTATCTGAGTAATTTTTAGATTGTGTTTATCCAATAAATGGCGGCACGAAGACTCCATCACACGAACCGCTGATTTAAAAATTTCGCGTCCGTTCATTTTCAAGTAGTGCTGCCTTGTTTCTAATGTCTCGGAGGACGCAGGTCGTGCAGAACCTCCCGCTGGTTGATACAACAGAGAAGGAGTGGCCCCATCTGCACCGCAATAAAAACCCAATAATTCCGAACCAGTACCTTCTTTTGAAAGAACCGCCGCACCGGCACCATCCCCAAATAAAACACAGGTAGTACGATCTTCCCAATCCATGATACTCGACATTTTTTCCGCACCCACAACGAGCACATTTTTATAGCGACCAGTTGAAAGCATCGCATCCGCAACATCCAGAGCATAGAGAAAACCCGAGCAGGCAGCCTCAAGGTCAAAACACGCCACTTTGCGTAATCCTAGTTTATGTTGCAAGATACATGCTGTGGAGGGAAATGCCATGTCTGGAGTAATGGTTGCAACCAATACAAGATCGATATCTTCAGGTGATATTTGAGCGTCTTCCAGAGCTCTCTTCGCAGCGATTAAAGATAAGTCGCTCGTTGCTTCTGCTTCTGAGGCGATTCTTCTCTCCCGAATTCCTGTTCGAGAGCTAATCCAGTCATCGGAAGTCTCCACAATTTTGCTTAATTCATCATTACTGAGCCTGCGCGTTGGTGAATAAGAACCAACTCCCAATATTTTGGTTTTGGAAGAAATAGCCATAAAACTAGTTATTCGGCGTATCCGACCGTTGCGGAAAAGGACGCAAGAGGTCATTTGCAGCACGGATATCTTCCTGCATCTGACCAAGCATATCGTGCCTGACTAAATCTAGGGCAATGTTTACGGCTCCACAAATATGGTTTTTATTCGAAGAACCATGTGCTTTGATCACATTGCGGTTAAGTCCCAGGAGTGGTGCACCTCCGAATTGTTCAGGATTAATCCTTTGTTTAAGACCCCGAAATGCTCCCATAGATAGCAGAGCACCTGTTTTTCTGAGGGCATTCCTTTTTAATTCTTCATCGAGAAAAGTTCCAATGAGTTTACTTAAGGATTCACAGGCTTTCAGGACGATATTACCAACGAAACCATCACAAACCACTACATCTACCACATTTTCAAAAATCTGGAACCCTTCAATTAAACCAGCATAATTGAGAATACTACCATCAATATCTTTTAACATTGCATGAGCTTCATGAATTAATTCATTCCCCTTTCCCTCTTCCGTGCCTATGGTAAGGAGCCCCACCTTAGGTCGTACGAGGCCTAAGGCTACCCTGGCGTAGTTAGACCCTAAAATGGCGTTTTGAACAATGTGAAAAGGTTTTGGATGTGGATTGGCCCCGGCATCCAATAAAGTGAAATACCTTTCTCGACCGGGCCAAATCGTGCAAAGAGCCGGTCTTTCCACGCCCTCCAATGTACGAAGTCGAATGGTTCCGCCTGCCATTAAACATCCAGTATTACCACAGCATAGCATCGCATCGGCCTCCTCTTCCTTGAGAGCTTGCAAGGCCAATGCCATGGAGGAGTTTTTTTTATTTTTTATTCCAGCAATCGGCTTTTCATCCATGTGCACGACTTCAGGAGCATGGCGAATTTCATAATTAATTCTTTTCCAGTCTCCAGATTCTCCGAGTAAATTATTCAGTTCGTCTTCTCGACCAAATAACAAATAACGGAGGTTATTTGGAATAAAGGATGTGGTTTTAAGCAGACCAGCTAAGACTTCAGAGGGACCCTTGTCTCCCCCCATTACATCAACTGCAAGAGTTATGTGAGCCTCTGGACTAGCCATAAGAAGCTCTATCGAGGAATTAAACCTCTAAATCTAATACTTGGCGTCCGCGATATTCCCCAGTCTCAGGGTTTACACGGTGAGGACGCGAAAAAGATCCGTCCGGCTCTTTAGCGAGAAGTGGAGCGACAAAGCGATTAGCCCCACGACGCTTGCGACTGCGTTGCTTGGATTGTTTTCTTTTAGGCTGTCCCATGTTCTAAATTAAATCATTCTAATCTTATCTCGTCAAGATTAGTGTAGGTCTTCATTTAAATGACTGGTAAACCTCAGAATAAGTAAATTTGTAGAAGGAGAAGCAACCCAAGAATAAGACGGTACCATACGAACAACCCAAGCCCTTGGCTCGCTAAGTAACCGACCAACCATCGTACGGAAAAACCAGCTGCAATTCCAGCGACTAAACAACCAAAAACCATCGGTCCAAAATCCAAGTTTTCGACTAGTGCTCGGCCCCTAGTAAGCACTTTGTATCCTGCAGCTGCAGTCAATGTGACCAGGCCCAAAAGAAAGCTGAATTCAGCCGCATGCCTGCGAGACAACCCGACAAAATATCCACCGACAATCGTCATCATAGAACGACTCGTACCTGGACACATGGCAACGCACTGCAATAAACCCACGATAAACGAATCCTTCAGACTCAGATCCTCTAAATCTTTCCCTCGATCTCCATCAATTCTCTCAACATTTTTCTTTCTTCGTTCTGCCCATCTCATAAAAATAGCTCCTAGAATTAGGGCAACGGCAACAGGTGTTGCACCAAATAAAACCGCCTCAATCTTTTCATCTAGCAAGGGCCCCAGCAGGGCAGCCGGTACAAATGCGGCAATAAGATTGATCGCTAACCGTCTACCCACTGGATCAAAACCTAATATACCCAAAACAAGGGCTATAATCCTTCGAGCGTATATTAACGCTACCGCAACAATTGCCCCAGCCTGAATCACAATCGAATAAGCATTCACCGCATCCAACTGAACCTGATTCATGGATGAAGCTTCGAGCAACCATTCATTGGTTAGGATCAAGTGGCCTGTTGATGAGATAGGTAAAAATTCTGTAACTCCTTCAACCAGTCCCAATATAAGCGCATCCCCATAGCCAATGATCGGCTCCATAGGTTCTGCCGAGTCATTGGGCTGACCCATTGATTTATGAGCAAAAAAGATCAGGCAAATTACCCAAGCGGATGCTAATTTTGATTGAAGCAACATAATACATCACTTACTTGAAGAGAATACCCTTCCTCGCAAGATCATACTACTAAGGGGTATTACTAAACATCCCTCTATGAACGACCCATTACGAGAATATACTGAGTTGATATCCTTATCGAAAAACCTTGAACCCGATCAGGTCAATGTTGTCGCGAGCCACCTAATTTCTGAATCCATTTCTCCAGAAAGTAAAATGAGGTTCCTCAAGGAACTTTCTTCAAAGGGTGAAACGGATGATGAGTTTTCCAGCTTCGTTTCTGCTTTCCGAGGGTTTGCGAAAGACCCGCTCTTATCGGAATTTTCCAGCCAAGCAATTGACCTTTGTGGAACGGGTGGTGATCAGTCTGGAAGTTTTAATATTTCTACATTTGTAAGTATTGTGGTCGCCACCGCAGGTGTGCCCGTCATCAAACACGGCAACCGATCAATCAGTTCAAAGTGTGGAAGTGCTGATATACTCGAGGCGTTGGGCATCCCTATGGAAGTAGATCCAGAAAAATTATCATCCAGCTTAAATGAATTGAATTTTTGCTTCTTATTTGCACCACACTTTCATCCAGCGTTTAAGAACCTAGCACCCGTCCGCCAAGCATTAGCAAAGCAGGGCATCATTACCCTCTTTAATCGACTTGGTCCCTGTTTAAATCCGGCGACTCCTGCACATCAAATCCTCGGGGTTTACGATCCGAAATTCCTCAAGCAAATGGCTCATTGTCTTTTAGCAAACGGAAGCAAATCCGGCTGGGTTGTACATGGTATGTTGGATCAAAATCCTGCAGGAAGGATGGATGAATTAACTGCTTGTGGAACGAACATAGTTTGTTCTTATGGGGATATCGATGATGGTAGTTCCCTGCGGTTAGATCCCGAACACTGGGGAATGAAAACCTATCCTGCTGAACATATAAAAGGTGGAGGCTTGAAAGAAAACCTATCTATACTCGATCAACTGCTCAACGGGAATGCACCTACTGGACTTAAGGCAACCGTTCTGATGAATGCCTCTTCAGCACTTAGGGTTGCCGGGCATGTTCAATCCCTAAAAGACGGAGTGAGTTGTGCAGAAGAATTACTCGCGTCTGGAGCAGTTACTGACTGGCTCTCTAAAGCACAAAAGTTTTTCTCAAGATTATGAAATATTTTGGCACGGATGGGATTCGAGGTGCCTACGGGTCTGAGAATATGAACGAAGCTTTTGCCCAAAAAGTGGGTATGGCCGTGGGCTACTTTCTTAACGAACAAGGTATGTCTTCACCAAATGTAGCCTTAGGTTGTGATACTCGCCCATCTAGCCCATCGCTCAAGGAAGCCTTGATCAATGGATTGAAAGTTTCAGGTGCCAGAGTCATAGACTTTGATGTTGTCCCGACCCCTGCTCTCGCTTTTGGAGTGATCAAACACCAATTAAATTTTGGGGTCATGATCACTGCCTCACACAATCCTTACAAAGACAATGGAATCAAGTTTTTTAACGGAGATGGCACAAAGCTAAACCTTCAACAAGAAGTACTTCTTGAATCATTCATAGGCATGGAACGGCCTCACAAGCAAGCAGATGATACCTGCGAATCTCGACCTATCTTGGATGAATATTTAAAAAACATAAAATCGCACTTCTCCGAACTCAATCTATCCGGTTTGCAAATAGCACTCGACTCGGCAAATGGAGCCACATGTAAGAGTACGATGACCATGCTCGAGGATTTAGGTGCAGATGTTTCTGCAATCCACCAGGGTACAGGTTTAATAAACAACGAGTGTGGCTCGGAAAACCTTGAATCTTTAATTTCCCTCGTTCAGAGAGAAAAACTCCATCTGGGAATCGCTCACGATGGAGATGGAGATCGAGTATGCTTTGTTAATCACCAAGGCTCCAAAATTGACGGAGACCAAATCCTCGGACTCTTGGCATTGCATGCTTACCGAAACAATGAATTAGAGTCGTCCACATTTGTATCTACTATCCATAGCAATTTCGGACTTCACTCTTCTCTAAATAAAGAGGGCATTCATTCAATTAGTGCGGATGTGGGCGATCGTAATGTTTACCAAAAAATGCTTGATAAAAACTCTAGCCTAGGAGGCGAATCATCGGGTCACATCATCTTCCGAGACTACCTACCAACTGGGGATGGCTTATTTGCTGCGTTGTCGGTGCTACAGGCAATGAATCGCTCGGCACAGTCCCTTGACAGTCTGAGCAATGAGATCAACCTTTTACCTTCAAAATCAGGATCTTTTTTTGTCGCATCAAAACCTCCCTTAGATCAAATCCCCTCTCTTAACCAAGAACTTGAAATATGCCAAAATCACCTTGGGGAAAAAGGACGAGTGTTGATTCGATATTCTGGAACAGAACCTAAGATAAGGCTGCTGGTAGAAGGGCCCTCAACAACAATAATGGAGGAATGCTTCGAGCAGCTTAGATCTGTGCTTCAAAAAGCATTGTAAATTTTTGCAAC
>Ga0181565_10000411_pt1 | contig 31777 bp, 31 predicted proteins | sample 101ome_16_FD_129661 | JGI IMG/M metagenome (GOLD analysis project Ga0181565, IMG submission 129661) | Coastal salt marsh microbial communities from the Groves Creek Marsh, Skidaway Island, Georgia - 101401AT metaG (megahit assembly) | ecosystem: Environmental > Aquatic > Marine > Intertidal... | reverse complement strand
CGACATCCTGAACCCGATCCCGGGCGGTCGTGGTCAGACATTCATGCCTGCGGAACGCATGACCGCGGGTGACGCGGAATGGACTGCGTCGAACACTCGGTTCGAAGGCGGGATGGGCATCGACTGTACGGTGCCGTTCGGCTACGAGAGCGACTTCCTGCGCCCTGTCTACGCGGTCGAGAAAGTCAATCTGTCTGACTGGTTCACCGACGAGCAAATCGCCAACGGTAAGGGCCGCATGAAGGGCTGGGTCAACAGCTTGGCGCGTACCGGCCGATAAATTCAGCATAGATCGAAAAGAATAAGGGCGGCTTCAGCGTGAGCCGCCCTTATTTTGCAAAAAAACGCTGACCGAAATTTTCCCTAAAATCGCTTTGTTCGAGTTCCAGTCTCTCGAGTTCCAGTCTATTGATAACAGCGGTGCGAAGAGGAGGCGACCACACCGAAGAGGTAGGACGTCTGAGCGCTGGCGGCGTGGGAAAGATGGTGCCAACAGCCGCTGCGGCAGGTTCTTCAGGTCAGCGCGGTGGCTTGCGGTTGTGCACTCTTAACAACCTCAGTTCAACAATAGACAGTTTGAAAAAATTGAGGCGGTTCTTTTTATCTGCGGTATCTATTTTGCCGTGATAGATCAATTTTGGGACCTTTGTCACCCAGCATTGATGCCGTCGCGGTATTTCTTGCGGCGGAGGTCCTTGCTAGCATCCGTGAGATGGCGAAGAGGCGGGGGCATCGATGATATTGGGATACCTAAACAAAATGACCGCATTGGTGGCGGGCACACTGTTGGGACTGGCTTTCGCCGCGACCGAGGTTACCCCTGTCCTTGCCAGTTGTGCGGGCATGGCACAGGGCCCTTTGCGCAAGCCGCACCCGTACTTTATGCGGTCAGCGGCCGTTGATGCGGTTGCATCCTTACCAGAAAATCACCTTCGGATTACCTTCGTCGGACATTCGACGTTTCAGATCGAGACGCCGGAAGGCGCGCGGATCCTGACGGATTACAACGACTACGTGCCGGGCGAACGGGTGCCGCATATCGTGACGATGAACAATTCGCACGATACCCATTTTTCCTACGCTCCTGACAAACGCATCCTTCATGTCCTGCGTGGATGGGACCCGAAGGGAGGCGTCGCGAAGCACAATCTGAAGTTTCGCGATATCCGTGTCCGCAATGTCGCCACGAACCTGATGGAGAATGGTGACGGGACGCTAAGAAACGGCAATTCGATGTTCGTGTTCGAAGCCGTAGGGTTGTGCGCGGTCCATATCAGTCATCTGCACCACTATCTGTCCAAGAACCAGCTGGCGTCGCTCGGCCTGATCGACATCGCGTTTGCGCCCATCGACGGCATGTGGACGATGAGCCATGACGAATTGTTCCGCGTGCTGGGCGACATCAAGGCGCGGATGGTGATCCCGATGCACTTCGGATCCATGGGTGGAACGGAGGCATTCATCGCGCGCGCTCGCGACAAATGGACCGTGCGCAGACAAGACAGTGACACTATCCTGGTCAGCCTTCGCAACATGCCCAAGTCGCCGGAGGTTGTGTTCCTGCAGGGATTCTGAGTTCGAAGCGCCGGTCAGGCGTTGTAGGGCGGCTTGTCGTATCCCTTGGGTGATAGCGTGAAGATTTCAACGCCGTCGGCGGTAACGCCCAGCGAATGCTCGAACTGCGCGCTCAGAGACTTGTCCTTGGTCACCGCCGTCCACCCGTCCGCCAGGATTTTGGTTTCCGGTCGGCCTGCGTTCACCATCGGCTCGATCGTAAAGAACATGCCTTCGCGCAATCGCAGACCTTCGCCCGGATTTCCGTAGTGGAGAACGCTCGGCGGCGTGTGAAACACCCGTCCCAGTCCGTGGCCACAGAAATCGCGCACCACGGAGAACCGTTCGCTTTCGACGAAGGACTGAATGATATGGCCGATATCGCCCAGGCTGGTGCCGGGCTTGACGATATCGATCGCCATCATCAGGGAATCGTATGTCACGTCGATCAGACGCTGTGCCTTGACGCCGATTTTTCCGACCGGATACATGCGCGATGAATCGCCATGCCATCCGTCCAGAATCGGCGTGACGTCGATATTGATCACGTCCCCTTCGCGCAGGACCTTGTCGCCCGGGATACCGTGGCAGACAACGTGGTTCACCGATGTGCAAATCGATTTCGTGAACCCGCGATATCCCAGCGGCGCGGGCACCGCGCCATGATCGAGGGTGAATTCGTGACAGATCGTGTTCAGCCGATCGGTCGTCACGCCGGGGACGACGTGCTCGGTAATCATGTCGAGGCATTCCGCGGCGAGACGTCCCGCCTTGCGCATTCCTTCGAACTCGTCCGGCCCGTGCAGGACAATGCCGGCGGGCGCGCCGACATCGGTTTCGTTAAAGGCTGTAAAACTGTCGTTCATGCTGTCCGTTCGCGTATGAGCCCCGTTTATACGGCCTGTCGGCGGTCAGGGTCCAGCGCGGCGATGGCCGTCATCCGTGCGCGTGTTTCGACCAGGGGCGAATATCCAGAAACTCGGTCAGCCTGGCCCCCTTGTAGAAAGCGATGTCGAACGAGGGCCGGGCCTGGATGCGGGCATACCAGTCGGTAACGCGCGGACAGTCGTTCTCCCACAGATGCGCGAGGCCAAGATCCGCCATCCGGTCGATCAGCGGCGCGACGATGACATCCGCGAGCGTGTACATCTCGCCCAGAAGCCACGGGCCGTCGGTCAGGGCTTCGTCCATGCGGGCGGCCGTTTTTGAAATCTGGTCGAACGATTCCTCGATATCCTCGTCCGCAAAGCCGGTCGGGCCCATGCGCCGGAAAAATCCTCTCCGCAGCGGGCGCACGTCAGCCTGTTCGGCAAGGAACCGTTCTTCGTTCAGGCCATCGAAGCGGGGCAGGAAAGCCATGTTGAAGGACGGAAAACGGACCGCCGCGGTCGGGACCTCTTCGATATAGCGCATCCATTTGCGCATACGGGCGCGTTCCGCCGGCTCCGACGGCGTCAGCGGGGTTTGCGGGAACACCTCATCCAGGTATTCGCAGATTACACTGGAATCCATGATGATTTTGCCATCGTGGATCAGGGTCGGCACCACACCGTTGGGGTTTAACTTCAGGTATTCCGGATCGAGCTGTTCCTTTGCCGCCAGGTCGATCAGGTGGCCTGTGAAGTCGAGGCCTTTTTCGGCCATGCACAGCCGGACTTTCTGGCTGCAGGTGGAGTGGTGAGCGTGGTAAAGCTCCAGCATCGGGGTGTCCTCGTGTCAGGGGATTATTTGCAGCCGGCGGCTGACCGTAATGGATTCAGGTGTCAGGGCGCAGGCATAGCAGATCGCTTCGACGCCCCTTTGTCTGGCGTCTTTGGACGCCACGGCGTAGTCCGGATCGATGTCGTCGGCAAGGCGGAAGCTGTCGCAGTCTTCGCGCTGGCACAGATAGACCGTGACCGCGCGCGCACCCTGTTCGACCATGTTGGCCAGTTCGCCCTGGTGTTTGGCGGCGCGGGTCGATACGGAGTCCGGAAACTCCGCGACGCGGGCATCGCGCATCAGGTGAACGTTCTTGATCTCGACGTAGCAATCGGGTTTTCCGTCGGCCGACAGCATGATGTCGATCCTCGAATTTGATCCGTATTTTACTTCCCGCCGCAGGTCTTCGTATCCGGACAGTTCGGGAATATTTCCCGCTTCGATGGCTTCCGCGACGATTTTGTTTGGGTGGGCGGTGTTGATGCCGACGAGACCGTCGCCGATGCGGATCATTTCCCAGGTGAATTTCAGCTTGCGGTCCGGGTTGCGCGCGGGCGAAAGCCAGACTTCGGACTCCGGGTCCTGCACCCCCAGCATCGCGCCCGTATTGGCGCAATGGGCTGTTACGGTGTCGCCGCTGTCGAGCATGACGTCCGCCATGAAACGCTTGTATCGCTTGATCAGCGTGCCGCGCAGGAGAGGGTCGGGAAAATCCATTTCCCAACCTAGCCGCGACGCCGCCCGCTTTCAACGACGCTGCGACTCGGGTATACAGGCGATGCAAAACTGGAAGACGATATGGCTGAAAAAGACACTGTAACCGCCTGTCTGATCCTGATCGGAAACGAGATTCTGTCGGGTCGGACGCAGGATAAAAATCTCAGTTTTCTGGCTACGGGCCTCAACGAGATCGGCATCCAGATGCGCGAAGCGCGCGTCATTCCCGATATTCGGGAAAAAATTGTCGATACGGTCAACGAATGCCGCGCCGAATTCGACTACGTTTTCACGACCGGCGGGATCGGTCCGACGCATGACGACATCACGTCGGAATGCGTCGCCGAGGCATTCGGTGTCGGCATGTACCGCGATCAGTCCATCGTCGACCTGCTGAATTCCTACATGAAGGGTCGCGGCAGATCCGAAATGAACGAAGCGCGCATGCGCATGGCGACCTTCCCGGAGGGCGCCGTGCTGATCAAGAACGAGGTCAGCGCCGCACCGGGTTACAAGATCGGCAACGTGTTCGTCATGGCGGGCGTGCCGCGCATCATGCAGGCCATGTTCGAGGAAGCGAAAGTGCACCTCGACGGCGGCAAAAAAGTGCAGGCGCGCGGTCTGGCGGTCGATCTGCCGGAAGGAACGATCGCGGAACCGTTGGCGCTGGTGCAGGCCCGTTTCAAGGAAGTCGATATCGGCTCCTATCCCCAGATGCGGGAAGTCGGGTTTCGCGTATCGGTCGTGGCGCGCGGAACCGATCCGGACCGGTTGGACCAGGTGATCGGCGAACTGATGCAGTCGCTCCGCGACATTGGCGGCAACCCGGTGGAAGAGGATCTGGCGACCGCGCAGTCGACGTCGCACGTCGACGATTAACATGACCGGCCTACACAGAAGCGCACCGGCGCCGACAGCTTTTTTGGGAGAACAACGGCAATGACAGCGACTCCCGCCGTGCTTGGTGCAGTACTCGGGGCCGGCGTGCTGCTGGTGTTCATGGGCGTACGTACTCTGACCAACAGGAATTATGAAGAAACCCGTCGCAAAAAAGGCTTCTGGCCTCTGAATGCCGGGCTGATCCTGGCGGCCGTGTCGATGTATATGATGGCGACGGGCGGCTGAGGATCACCCTCCCAGCGCTGCTACGTCCTCGTATCGAAGGCGCGTTTTAACGACCTCTCCGGTCAATGTTTCCACATCGAACGCCCGGTTCTGGAAATCCTCCCCCGCGAGGTGAATGATTCCCAGCGGTTGATAAGGGGCGTGCGGTTCGACAAGGAGCTTCCGGTCCGGGTCGAATTTCGGCGCGGCATGCGCGCAGAACCAGTTGCATGTCGCGGGCAGGAACGTTGACGCTGCCTTGTCCGCGAAGACGACGTAGTTCATGGCCGTTTGTTCGATCAGCTTGAAATTGAGATCCGGCCATCCTTTGCGGGGAGACAGTGTCCGCCGGTCAAACGCACGGCGTATCGCGTCCGCCCAAAGTCTCCAGTGCGGCGCATCGGCGGGCAGGGCGAACACGCCGCAATTCAGTATGGGATTGCGTGCCACCCGGTCGGCGGTCAGCCAGCCGTAAGACCATTTGAAGGATTTGTAGTTCTGCGTGCGCCTGTAACGGCGCGGACGCTTGTAGATCGTGTTGTAGGAGCGATCGATCTGCGGCGTGATGGCGAGCTGCCCCCGCGCCGCGGCGTCCAGATATATCTGAATCGCCGACCAGTCCTGAACCCACGCGTCGGAATCGATCTGCAGATAGATATCATGGCCGGGGAAGTATTTCGGCAGAAACGGCCGCGCCAGCAGGGCGCGAAAATGCGATGGAGCATTCATCGAAGCCGGCACATCGAAATCCCAGCCGGGGGCGGCGAGGACGGCACCCTGGCTCGTCAGCCATGCCCGCTGGCTGCTGTCGAGACCGACATCCAGGATCGACAACGCGATATCGGCGCCTTCCGGTTTTTCCCGGATCGACAGGATGAGGCCTTTCAGCAGGTCGAAATAACCTGCGTTGGACGCCGAAACGATGGTTGCGGTCACGTCGGTACCCGGAACAGAACGGCAGGGCCGCGTTTAATTGCCTTCGACCACGATCATGTTGAAATCGGCGGCGCCTATGCGTTTATCGCGGGCTGCCTGGTATTCGGGCGAATTGTACATCGCCTTTGCCTGTTCCACGCTGTCGAATTTAACGACGACGATCCGGTGCGGTTCCCAGTTGCCTTCCAGGATCTCCGCCGCGCCGCCGCGGGTCAGAAACTCGCCGCCGTACTTGGCGATGGCGTCCGGCGCCAGTTTGCCGTACTCGCCATAGGCGTCTTTGTCGAAAACTTCTGCGTTGGTGATGATGTAGCCGGGCATCGCGAGCCTCCCTTTTTACGTTACGCTCAGAATACAACCCGGGGAGGCTCGGACAAGGGGAGCATTCGTGCTTATTTTGCACTCCCGAGGGCCACTGAAATCTGTTCGATAATCTCCGTCGCAGTCGTCGGGTCTTCCGACAGGAGCCAGCCCGAATTTACTTCGATCCGAATCTGCGAGGCATGGCGGGCGACGGCTTCGATGGTGATCACAACGTTTCGTCTTACGGAGCGCGCTTCGATCCGGATATGCCGTTCAGACCGTATTTTGTTCCCGATGTCGAACCCCATCTTGATCAAAGCACGTTCAGCCGCTCCAACGATCCTGTCCTGCGGTTCGGTGATAGTCTGAATGGCGGCGCCGTCCAGTGTCCGTTCGACGCCAGAGGCAGTGACGCTTCCCACGCTTGACGACAGAACCGATGCGCCCCCGGCGATCCCGCATCCCTGCAGAAGGGACATGGCGAGTAGGCCAAAACAGAGTGCGGCGAACCGATTGTGGAGATGCTTTCGCGTCATGACGGCCCGACGCTACCAAAGAACGGCTATATGAACCATCCCGCGGTTACGGTCGGGGGGGCGTCTTGCTGACGATCGGGCCACTGCATCTCGCAGTCGATACCAACCGGGCACGGTGGCAGGGCGAGGAGGTCGCACTGAGCTACACCGAGTTCCGCATAGTCCATTGTCTCGCCAGCCGCGCCGGCGCCGATGTCGGCTACAGGGAACTGTACGACATGGTACACGGCGAGGAGTTCTATGCCGGACACGGAACCGATGGATACCGGTCCAACGTCCGGACGTTCATCAAGCGAATTCGCCGCAAGTTCAAGGAAATCGATCCATCGTTCGACGGCATAGAGAATTACCCGGGATTCGGCTATCGCTGGCGGTCCGATGGCTGACATTCGGCTTTCGGGAGGGTTTGGGGCCGTTCACCGTTCGTTTTCCGCCCGTCTCGCCCTGCTGGTCGCTATTTTCCTCGCCGTTCCGGTGATTGTGTATTCGGAATTCCGGGATGCCGATGCCGAGAAAATTGCGTTGCTTCAGAAGAACACCGAGGCGGAAGGGCGGCTGATCGCCATGGCGCTGACACCTATCCTCAGGACGTTCGACGGCAGCACGGCGAACCGGACGGCGGAGGAAGCGCGCCGCTTCACGCAACCCGGCACGGTGGTGCGGGTTCTTCTCCGGCCCAAAGCGCTGGGTGAGGATGCCAGTCTGTTTATCGTTGCGGCAGCGCCGCCCTTAACTGCCCGGCGCCTCGACGCGGAGAGGCAGCGCCTGGTAAAGGCCGGCATTTTTCGTCGTATCGGTCCCGGGTGCGAGGCGGTGGCGCCGGAAGCGCAGCGCTACACGAACGTTTCCGGGGCAGAAGAGGTGCTGACCTCCATGGTGCCTTTCTTGTCGAATAGCGGCTGCTGGGTCGTGCTGGTGTCCAAGTCCACCGACGACGTGCTGCGGTCGTCTCTGGGACGTCCGTACTGGAAATCGGCGGAAGTTCGGATCGCGACCGCGATCTACCTGCTGTTTGCCTGTGTCGTGTTCTGGATGTTTCTTGACGTGTGGCGCAATCTCCGCCGTTTTGCACGGCTTGCACGCGATATCAGGACGGGCCAGAGCGGCGAGCCGTCTTTCGAAGACCATAATCGGGTCCCGGAGATTTCCGGTGTCGCGACCGAATTCGACCGTCTGGTGCTGGGCTTGTGGGCATCCGCCCGGTCTATCCGCGAAGCGGCGGAAGACAACGCTCATGCCTTGAAGGGGCCGCTCGCCGTGATATCCCAATCCGTCGAGCCCCTGAAGCGGGTCGCCGGATCCGAGTGCGAGGCCGGCAAGGTGCTGGCCCGGATCGAAAGGTCCACCGAACGGCTGGACAGTCTGGTCAGCGCTTCGCGGCAACTGGACAACGCGACCGCCGAACTGATGGAAGCACCGCGCGAACGTGTAGATCTCACTGCTTTGGTGACGTCACTCGCGGTCTCGCTGGAGAGCAATCACGATGACAGGGACATTCGGATCGTGACGGATGCGGACGACGGTCTGAAGGCATGGGGCAGCGATGGGCTGTTTGAGACCGTGATCGAGAATCTGGTCGAGAACGCTCTCGGATATTCGCCTGCCGGCGGTGAAATTCACCTGTCTCTCCACCGGGTTGACGGTATGGCGGAACTCTCGGTGATCGACGAGGGGCCCGGAGTCGACCAGGCAGATCTCGATCGAATTTTCGAGCGCTATTTCACGGATCGGGCGTCCAGCGCGATGGCCAACGGATCTGACCACGAACCGGCGCATTTCGGCATCGGTCTTTGGATCGTCCGCCGGAATGTGGAGGCTCTGGGCGGCAGCGCGATGGCCGAAAACGTGCCCGACGCCGGACTGAAAGTGACGCTTCGGGTGCCGTTGGCGGATTAGCGGAGGAGTGGTTGCCGCGCAGTCCTTCGGAGACTGTCTGTGCGTCAGACAGGTCGACCGAGAAAAAAGCGGGGTTGGGCCCCGCTTTTTCGTTAGTGCATTGCTGCCTAGATGTCTTCCCGGGTATCGGGGTGCCAGCCGGGGCCGGCCAGCATCGGTTCCAGGTCGCCGTCGTAATCCGGCGCGTTTTCGATCTGTTCCAGCCAGTTCAGGCCCATCGCTTTGAAGATGCGGTTGGTGATGACGATCAGCCGCGCTTCGTTGTCGGGATCCGAATTGAAATGCTGCTGGATGCAGTAAGCGGGCACGAAGATGAAATCGCCGCGCTCCCACTCGAACTTGCGAGGCTCTTCCTTCCACGACCAGTGAAATTCGGTGTCGACCTCGAACTCCACGTCCCAGTGCAGGTCGTAGCCGGTGCCCTCGGCGACGAACAGAATCTGTTCCGCCAGAATGCGGCGTTTGCCGGTGTGGCTGCCCGGCTTGATGAACTGCATATAGGCTTCGACGCAGTTTTCCGTCGTCTGCTGCTTTTCGTGCACTAGATGCTTGATCAGCCCGTCCGGAGAATTTTCAAACGGCATGTCTTTCGGTTTTACGACCGACAGCCGGTTTCGGTACGTTTTCCGGAATTCGGCTGATTCTTCCAGCTCTTCCCGGTACCAGTTGCTGCTCTGGTCGGCGCCGCTGTGGGCGCGGTCTCTTTCGTGGGTAGTCATAATGTCTTCCTAATTTTCTGATTCGTTATCCCCGCGAAGGCGGGGATCTCTGTCACGAAGATTCCCGCCTGCGCGGGAATGACGTTGAAGCTACAAATCCGTCGGCGGTTCCCAGTGTTCCCAGCCCGGAATGGGTTCCTTGGGCGGGTATTCCGCGACCTTCTGGAACAGCATGTGCATGAACAGGAACAGCGGCTTGGCTTTCATCACCAGCGAGACCAGGTCTTCCTCGTCGGAGGCGTTGAAATGCTGATGCACGCAGCCGTTCTCGACGATGATCACGTCGCCGGCTTCGTAATCGATTCGCTTGCCGTCATGGATGTCGTAGCCCTTGCCCGAGATGATATAGAACAGGGCCGAATTCATATGGCCGTGGCGCTGGCCCGTTCCGCCCGGCGCGATGCACGAGATATGGGTTTCGATCGACTGCGCGATATCGGTGCGCTGCGGGTTGATGATCGGCTTGTCGAAAAACTGCGGTCCGCCTTTCCACTGCCAGTCGGTTGATTTGTACACCCTTGGCTGATCCATCAGCCCCTGCTGCAGCTCGCCATAGGTGCCTTCGAGGGCGCGGACGAAGGTGCGCTTTTTCTGCCAGCGCTCCCATACCACTTCCTTCGGCTGGTTGTGGCCGGGGCCTGCGTCGGCTTCCTTTACCTCGACGGGACCGACGTTATCGGGCGTCTCACCCATGCGGAAATCCTCCTGTTTTCGAACGTTGCAGAAGCATAGAACCGGGATGCTTAGAGGTCAAAGTAACGGGCGGTTTTAGTCTCCGCATTTGCGGGCCGGTGCCGTCCAATCTTACAAATCCGTCGGCGGTTCCCAGTGTTCCTGCCCCGGGGGCAGCGTTTTTGGCGGGTAGGCTGCGATCTTCTGGAACAGCATGTGCATGAACAGGAACAGCGGCTTGGCTTTCATCACCAGCGAGACCAGGTCTTCCTCGTCGGAGGCATTGAAATGCTGATGCACGCAGCCGTTCTCGACGATGATCACGTCGCCCGCTTCGTAATCGATGCGCTTGCCGTCGTGAATATCGTAGCCCTTGCCGGAGATGATATAGAACAGGGCGGAGTTCATGTGCCCGTGGCGCTGGCCCGTTCCGCCCGGCGCAATGACTGAAATATGGGTTTCGATCGACTGGGCGATATCGGTGCGCTGCGGGTTGATGATCGGCTTGTTGAAAAGCGCCGGACCGCCCTTCCACTGCCAGTCGCGCGATTTGTACACCCTTGGCTGATCCATCAGCCCCTGCGGCAGTTCGCCATAGGTGCCTTCGAGGGCGCGGACGAAGGTGCGTTTTTTCTGCCAGCGTTCCCAGACGACTTCTTTCGGCTGGTTGTGTCCGGGGCCGGCTTCTGCAGCTTCCGGCGGGCCGATATTGTCGGGGGTTTCACCCATGCGTGGGGTCTCTCCAGGTTGTTCGGAGGCGAACATAGAAGCGTCGGACCCGGAGGTCAAAACGCTGCCGGTTCTGTGACGCGCGCCGCCGGGCTATAAAGGCTTTGACAGGCCGCTTGCCGGCCGTATGGAGAGAAAACACATGATCGACTGGCCTGAAGACAAACCCCTTGCGGTCTGCGTCAACATAATGTGCGAAATGTGGACCGACGATTCGGCGCCCGGCGTGGGGCCGATGGGCAACCCGCTGGCGGGCGGGCATCTCGATACCCAGGCGCGGAGCTGGGCCGAATACGGCATGACGACCGGCGCCTACAGGCTGCTCGACGTCGTCGCCGATATGAACGTGCCCTGCGGCACCTATGCCAGCGGCATCATCACGGAAAAGCATCCGGAACTTCTGAAACGCATCGATGCCGACGGCCACTTTATTGGTGCGCATGCCTGGGCGCAGAACATCCTGCCCGTCTATCAGGACCGCGACGCGGAAGAAGCCGACCTGATCCGGGGGATAGAGGGTTTCAAGTCGGTTTTCGGCAAGACGCCGAGGGGGTTCATCAGCCCGCGCGGCACGCCCAGCCCCAACACGGTCGAGCTGCTGGTCAAACACGGTTTCAAATGGCATTCGGATCATTTCGACCGCGACGTGCCCTATTTCATCGACAACGATTTCGGCGATCTGGTGGCGGTGCCGTTCACGATGGAAGTCAACGACATGCCGCTCTACATCCGCTACGGCAACGAGCCGGAGGCGTTTACCCGTGTCCTCGAACGCATTATCGACGGCTTCGCGGACACCCATACGCCGCGCGCGGTTCTCGATATCACGGTACATGCCCATGTGTTCGGCCGGCCGTTCGGCGCGATCGAGCTGCGCAAGTCGATCGAAGCGGCCCGCGACCGCGACCATGTGTGGCTGACCACGCACGCGGAACTGGCGGACACGATCCACCTGGATTCCTGAAACGTTCTTTACTAAGGCACCTCGACCTGCGTCAGCCAGTCGGTCGGGATTTCGTTGCCGATGCTGGCTTCCTGCGCTTTCCGGTACAGCACGGAGCCGACGGCGGCGAACTGGTAGCCGAGGCCGAGGATATTCAGGAAGCATGTCGTCTGATCGTCCGATGTTCGGCCCGGCGATTTGCCGCTGACGATATCGGCCAGGGTCGGCATGTCGTCCAGGCCGATTTCCCGCGCCAGGGTGTCCACGTCCAGCCCCGCGGTGTCCGGCAGGGCGGCGCCGGCGCCGAATTCCAGCGTCGGGCGTCCGTGCGGCACGTGGCAGACCGCGACATCGCACGCATTGATCACCTCGGCGCTGATTTCCGGTGACTTGATCGAACTGACATGCATCCCCGGTTCGAGCCACTCTTCGCGCGCGACGTGTTCGATGGAGTTCGTCGCCAGCAGCACGATATCGGCGTCGGCGACGGCTTCTTCGGCGGTTGCGCAGGGACGGATCTGGGTGCCCATTTTTTCCGACCATTCCATCGCGAACCGGTCGCGGTTTTCCTTTCGTGTGGAATAGACGCGGTAATCGGAAATTTCGTGCACCGTGTCGATGGCCCGCAGCTGCGCCTGGGCCTGCCAGCCGGTGCCGATCAGGGCCACGGAGCGCGCGCCGGCCTTCGCCAGGTACTTCGCCGCCAGCGCGCTGGTGCCGGCCACGCGCATCGGCTGGACTTCGCCGTCCGGGAAGATCGCCAGCGGTTCGCCGGTTTCGATCGAAAACAGCAGCACCAGCCCGGTATATCGCTCGCCCGGCGCGGCAGGCACTTTCACCCGGCGGATGTTCTCTCGGACCTTCGGGTGGGTGATGATGTCGGAATTGATGCGGATCGCGCTGACGCCCAAGGACGGCGCGATACCGTCCATGGATTTCAGCGAATAGATGGCGTCCGGCGCAGTGTCGGAACTGACGATGGTATCGCTGCGCCGCCGCAATGCGCCGCGACCCTCGGCCAGCTCCCTGTACGCGAATTCGAGCACCTCGATCACGTCGTTCATGGTCAGCAGGTCGCGGACGTTCTGGTTGTTCAGGATCAGCGTCATGCCGGGATTTACGTCGCCTGTTCCGCCGCCGCCCCGCGGCCCGCCGTCCAGCCCGAGATCAGGCATTCGGCGATGTTGCCGCCCGCGAGATAGAGATGTCCGAAGCAGCTGCCCATTTCGCCCGCCGCGTACAGGCGCGGGATCGGATCGCCATGGACGTCGATGATCCGCTGTTTGCCGTCATGCTTCGGCCCGCCCTGGGTGTTCGACACGATGGGCCAGATTTCCCCGGCGTAGAAGGGCGGGGTGGCGATGGGCACCATGGAACCGCCCGGGCGGCCCAGTTCGTCGTCGTTGCGCGCCTCTGTCATGGCGTTCCAGCGCTCTACCGTCGCTTTCAGCGCATCCGCCGGCATGCCGGTGATTTCCGCCAGTTCGTCAAGCGTGTCGGCGCGCTTCAGGATGCCCATCTCGACCTCCTTCAGATTGTCGTCGGACCATTCCATGTGCACGTCGCGGTCGTTATAGGCCGGGTTGCCGAGCGGATAGAGCTTGCGCGCCTCTTCGTCGCAGATCAGCCAGGCCGGGATGTTACGGAACTGCTGGGTGACGGTGTCCATGTCCTCGAACGGGCGCGCGCCGGTATCCTGCAGATAGGGCGGCTGTTCGTTCATGAAACGCCTGCCGTCGCGGTTGACCAGGATCCACGCCACCGGCACGTCGACCATATCGGCGCCGACCATGTCCGCGCCGGTATCGCCGGGCACCCAGTCCGGGAAGCGTTTGACGCGGATGCCGTAAGGATAGTTCGGGTCCGGGTGGCGGAATCCGTATGAGCCGTGGAAATGCCACATGTGCCACAGATCGGCGCCGACCTCCTGCGCCATCCGGATGCCGTCACCGGTATTGTAGCGGTTTGCGGCCGTCAGCACCGGCATCAGCTGCCAGTATTCCTGCTTCATGCCTTCGTTGGCCTCGAAACCTCCTGAAGACAGCACCACCCCGCGCGCCGCGCCAAAATGGCGGATGCCCTCCGGCGTTTCCGCGACGACCCCGCGCACTTCCCGGTTCGTCGTGTAGATCAGCCGCTTCGCCGGGCTGGCCAGCTGCACGTCCACGCCGAGCGTTTCCAGCTTCATCTGCAGTACCCGGAACAGGTATGGACCGCCGACGCGGCCTTTAACCTGCGGGAAGAACGCCTGGGCATTGAAGTTGGGAATGGCGTCGACATGGCTGTAATAGAACGTCTCGCGATGCGGGAACGGATAATTGCCGCCGCGCGGCCGGGTGGTGATTTCCGCGCCGCTGCCGTCCGCAACGTCGCGCAGAAAACCTTCCGCCTGGGCCATGCCGTTTGAAATCGTGCGCAGCACGTCATCCGGTATACGGCCCGCATTCGTGGCCTTCAGATAGGCGAAGGCTTCGTCCGGCTCGGCGGAACAGCAGATTGCGCCCTGGGAACAGATCGAAATGCCGCCCGGATCGGGTGCTTTCTCCAGCACCAGCACCTTCGCGCCCGCACGGGCCGCTTCTATGGCGGCGGTCGCCCCGGCAAAGCCGTACCCGACGACAATGACATCGTAGGTTTCGTCGAATTCCATCTTGGTCATGGCCTTTTCGCAATCCCTCCTTCGCCCGACCAGTCCGGTGGATTGGTCGCCTTGATGGTGCGCCCGTCCTTGACCAGTTCCTTGATCAGCCCGGCCAGAGGGAACGCCTTGTTCTCGCTGTCCATCAGCTTCTCCATCATCTGCATGTCCTTCAGCGCCCAGGTAAAGGTCATCCGGTCCCAGTCGCGCAGCGCCGCGCTGTCGCCGGAACTCATCATCAGGGCGTTGCGCAGCTTGGGCAGGTCGATGCCGGTGGATTCCGCCAGCCGCCCGGCCTCGATCAGCGCGCAGCCGTTCACCCACAGCAGGTAGTTGTTCATCATTTTCGCGACCTGCCCGTGGCCGACATCGCCCATGTGTTCGATATCGGAGCAGAAGGTCTCGAAGACCGGACGCGACCGTTCGACGACCTCCGCCGTGCCGCCGACAAGCGCCAGCAGGGTCCCTTCGTCCGCTGCCCAGCGTCCGCGGGCGATGGGTGCATCGAGGAAGCCGATGCCTTGCTCTTCGCATATCCGGGCGAGATCCTGCACGCCGCCGACCGACGCGGTCGAACACACGGCGACCGCACTACCCGACGCCATGCCGGCCAGTGCGCCGTCGTCTCCGGTCAGACAGGCGTATACCTCCGGCTCGAACCCGACGCCGACGATGACGTAGTCGCTGTTCGCACCCACTTCTCTTGGATTCGATGCCGCGACGCCGCCCGCTTCGACCGCCCTGGCGAGCTGTTCGTCGTTTATGTCGTATACGGTGACGTCGAAACCGTTCTTCCTGAGATGCTTGAGCATGGCGAGCCCCATGCGGCCCGGTCCGATGATGCCAACGCGGTCTTTAGCCATTTACAATCTCCTTCAGAACGCCTGTTTCCCCTCTCCCTGGCTCTCGCACTGAAGATGGAGGGGATTCGAGCTTTGTATTTCTGCACGACCAGACCCCTCGCCCCACTCGGGAGAGAGTTGGGGAGAGGGGGGAATTAAACCCCGTATTTTTCCTTCGCCGCTTCCGCGGTGACATATCCCTGATCGATATCATGCTGCAGCCGTTCCGGCGCGCGTGCCTTCGGATCGCCGTATCCGCCGCCGCCCGCGCTTTCGAGGTAGAACACGTCGCCGGCGTCCAGCTCGAACTTGCCGGCGGCGGGGGTCAGCGTCTCGTCCGGCGTGCCGGCCTTGATGACGAATTTGCTGGCGCCGCCTGCGTCGCCGCCCTGGGTACCGGGAGGCGGATACTTGTAGCGGTCGTAGCGGCGCACGACGGTGCAGTCCTGCAGCACCTCGTAGCGACGGCGAAAGGCGACGCCGCCCCGGTATTGGCCTGCACCGCCGGAATCGGCGACCATATCGAACTCGGTGATGCGGCAGGGATATTCGCTCTCGATGATTTCCACCGGCGTGACGTGCAGGTTCGACAGATGCGTCGCCGTCGCGTTGCAGCCGTCATTGCCGTTGCCGCCGCCATAGGCGGAGCCGAGGATTTCGTATTGCAGCGAATTGTGGCCCGGCTTGCCGCCCTGATGCCAGTTGATCGACAGAGATCCGGACGAGCCCGACCCCGCGATGGCGCGGGCTGGATTGAAGGTCGCCAGCGCTTCGAGGATCACGTCGGTCAGCCGCAGATTTGCCTTCTGGTAGGACGAGACCGGGGCGGGGGATTCCGCGTTGGTGATGGTGCGCGGCGCGTAGACGAAGTTGACCACATCGCGCATGCCGTCGTTGAACTGCATGTCGTGGCCGAGACAGCCGATCAGCGAATAGAATACGCAGGCCTCGACCATCGACGGACGCAGGTTGATCGGCCCCTTGGCCTGGGGCTGCGAGTTCGAAAAATCGAACGTGATGTCGTCGCCCTTTTTGGTGATGGTGACGGCGAAATAAACGCCCTTGTCCATCTCGACGCCGTCGTCGTCCATGTAGCCGTCGGCGGAAGCCTCGCCGTCGGGCAGGGCCGATATCGCGGCCTGCATTTCGTCGGCGGCGCTTTTCAGGATGGCGGCAAAGGAGCCCATCACGGTATCCGTGCCGAAGCGGGCGCAGTGATCCTGCATCCGCGTCACGCCCATCTCGGTGGCGGCGATCTGTGCGCGCACGTCGCCCCGGACCAGTTCGGGCTGGCGGCTGTTGGTCAGGATCAGGCGTTCGAGGTCTTCGTCATAGGTGCCTCGGTCCGAAATTTTCACCGGCGGCAGCACCAGACCTTCGTGATAGATTTCCGTCGAATTGGCCGAGGTCGAGCCCGGGTTCATCCCGCCGATATCCGCCTTGTGCGCGCAGCTTCCGGAAAACCCGATCAGTTTCCCGTCCGCAAAGATCGGCGCGATGAACGCCATGTCCGATACGTGCGGCACACCGGCTTCGTAGGGGTGGTTGGACACCACCACGTCGCCGTCCTTCAGGCCGTCTTCGCCGTAAAGCTCGATCGTCCGGTCGACGAAGTGCTTGTAGAATGGCGCGTGAAAGAACATCGGCGGCGGCACGATCAGCCGGCCGCCCTTATCAAGGATAACGCAGGAAAAGTCCCGGCTTTCGCGGATGATGGTTGAGTAGCCGGACCGGTAGAAATGGTAGTGCATTTCGTCGACCAGGCTGGCGACCTTGTTCTTCAGAATCTGAACGGTGACGGGATCGAGAGCCATCCTCACACCTCCCGCGTCAGGATAAGGTTCATGTACCCGTCGACATGGGCGGACCAGCCATCGGGCACGACGATGGTGCTGTCGAGCTGTTCGACGATTGCCGGTCCTGCCAGCGTCGCCCCGGCGGGGAGGGCGTTGCGATCCCAGATTGCCGTTTCGGTCGATGCGTCGGACGTGAACCAGACGTCGCGGGTGCCCTTGCGGGCGTCTTCCGGCGCGGGCGTTTCCGAAACGTCGGCTGCCACCACCGGTTCGTATTTCGGCACCGCGACCCGGGCGCGGACGCGATAGCTAACGACCTCGGCCGGTTTCTCCTTCGCCGCATGGCCGTGAATGCGGGCATGAATGCCGTCGAAACGCTCCCGCGCTTCGGCCAGTGCCTTATCGTCCAGCCCGCCCGCGCCGCCGATACCGTCGAGCGGCACGCGGAGCTCGTAGCCCTGGCCAGTGTAGCGCATATCCAGTTCGCGGGCGAAGGTGGCCGCCGCGGGGTCCATACCTTCGCTTTCCAGCTCGGCCCGGCCGCGGTCTTCGAGTTCGCGGAAAATCGCTTCGGCGTGGTCCGGCGGCACCTGGTCGAGCGGGCGCAGTTCGGAGCGGATGTAATCGTGCACCACATCCGTGCAAAGCAGGCCGAGGGCGGAAAACGCTCCGGGGCGCGGCGGCACCAGGATGCGGGTCATCGCCAGTTCTTCCGCTACCGGTGCGGCGTGTACCGCACCTGCGCCGCCGAATGGGAGCAGCGTGAATTCCTGCGGATCGACGCCGCGTTTGGCGCCGAAAATGCGCACTTCGTCAGCCATCCGCATATCGACGATGCGGCGGATGCCGGCCGCGGCTTCCAGCGCCGACATGCCGAGCGGCTTTCCGACCTTGTCTTCCAGCGCTTTCAGAGATGCATCGACGTCCAGCGATTGCGCGCCGCCGAGGAAATAGTCCGGGTTCAGGAAACCGCAAGCGATATCCGCGTCGGTGACGGTCGGGTTTTCGCCGCCCTTGCCGTAACAGACCGGTCCCGGGTCGGCGCCGGCGCTTTGCGGCCCCACGGCCAGCAGGCCGCCGCCGTCCACCCAGGCGATGGATCCGCCGCCGGCGGAGATGGTGGTGAGATCGAGCGCAGGTACGTCGAGCCGGCGGCGCGCGACTTCTCCCTCGGTCACTTCCAGCGGTGTGCCCCCTTCGATAAACGCGATGTCGCAGGAGGTTCCGCCCATGTCGAGCGTCACAAGCCCTTTCTTCGCGTCCTCGGCCGCCAGATAGGCAGCGGCCTGCGCGCCGGCCGCAGGGCCGGAGAAAAGCGTGTGGACGGTCTTGGCGCCGGCGACTGCTGCCTCGAACGGCATCACGCCGCCATTCGACTGCATCAGGAACCGTTGCTGGGTTTCGACGCCGCCTTCGTCCAGCCCGTCGGACAGGTCGCCGATGTAATGCACCAGCACCGGCTCCAGGTAGGCGTTGAGCAATGTCGTTGACATGCGCGGCCATTCGCGGATGCGGGGCAGCACGTCGGAGGACAGCGACACATGCGCGTCCGGCCATTCTTCCAGAATGATGTCGCGCGTGCGTTGCTCGTGGCTCGGGTTCATGTAGGAGAACAGATAGACCACGGCGATGGAGGCGACCCCTTTATCCTTCAGCGTCTTCGCCGCGTGCCGCACCGCGTCCTCGTCCAGCGGTTCCAGTTCGTTGCCTTCGTAATCGAACCGGCCCGCCGCCTCGAAGGTGAGGCTCTGCGGCGCCAGATGGGGCGGGCGCTGGAAAAAGTAGTCGAAGGGGTTGCCGTCACGCGCCTGCTGCTGGATCTCCTGGATCGCGCGGTAGCCTTTGGTGATCATCATCCCGACGGTTGCGCCGCGCCCTTCGAGCAGCGCGTTGGTCGTGATGGTGGTGCCGTGGGCGAAAAATTCGATCGCGTCCGGTTTTTTCCCCTGCGCGATGAACCGGTTGACGCCGTTCAGCACGCCGAGTGCCGGGTTGGCCGGCGTCGAGGAAACTTTCTCGATCTCGATGGAGCCGTCGGCGACGTTCAGCAGGACTAGATCGGTATGGGTGCCCCCGACATCGACGCCGAGGCGGTAAGGGCCGCTCACTTACCGTCCGCGCGCTTCGCCGGGCTGGCAAACGGCGCCATCGCCATCGTGCCGCCGTCGACGAACAGGTTCGCGCCGGCGATGAACGAGGCGTCGTCGGACGCCAGGAACAGCACGGCCTTGGCCTGCTCGTCCGGTTCGCCGGGACGGCCGACCAGATTGTTGACCTTGCGGTTGCGGTCGAACACTTCCTGTCCGACCGGCGATCCCGTCATGTTGGGCGACACCTGATTGACGATAATGCCGTAGGGGGCGAGCTGCACCGCCATCGACTGCGTCAGGTTGAACACGCCGCCCTTGGCGGCCGTGTAGGCCAGCGCCTTAGGCCGGCCCTTGAAGCCCGAGGTCGAGCCGATATTGATGACCTTGCCGCCGCGGTCGTTGTCGACCATCCACTTGGCGACCTGCTTGGTGACGTAGAACGGCGTCGACAGGGTGACGTCGATGGTTTTGCGCCATTCGTCCTCGGTAATTTCGAAGATGTCCTTGTTGTCGGAAATGGCAACGTTGTTGACCAGGATGTCGATGGCGCCGAATGCGTCCGCCGTTGCCGACACCATCTTGGCGATGTCGTCCGTGTCGGACACGTCGCAGACGACGGCGATGGCGTCGCCGCCCGCATCCGTGATGCGTTGGGTGACGGCATTGGCGCGGCCTTCGTCCATGTCGACGACGGCGACTTTGGCGCCTTCCTGCGCGAACAGAACCGCGATTTCTTCACCGATGTTCCGGCCCGCGCCGGTCACGATGGCTGCTTTGCCTGCCAGTTTCATCCCGTTTCTCTCCCTGTTTTCCCGCTATCGGGTTTGATCTATAACGGCACAATAAACTTAGAATTCGAAGGAAAATCAAGGATGGGTGAATTCGACGTCGGGCAACCGGTTCCGCGCACCGAAGACCCGCGTCTGCTGACAGGCGGCGGGCGCTATTCGGACGATTACAATCTGCCGCACCAGCTGCGCGGCTATGTGCTGCGCTCGCCGCATGCGCATGCGGATATCCTGTCGATCGATTCCGCCGCCGCATCCGGGATGCCGGGCGTACACGCGATTCTTACCGCCGAGGATTACCGCGCCGACGGGCATGGCGACCTGCAATGCGCTTCGCGCTGGAACGAAGATCAGTATCAGCCGCCCAACCCGCCGCTGGCGCTCGGCCGTGTCCGCCATGTCGGCGAAGCGGTGGCGTTCGTCGTCGCCGATACGGTCGACCAGGCAAAGGACGCCGCCGAATCCATTCTGGTGGACTACGCCGAACTGCCGGCCAACACGGTCACTGCCGTGGCGATGGACGACGATACCCCGGCGGTCTGGGAAGAACGGCCCAACAACGAATGCTTTTACGAACAGCGCGGTTACCCGGAAGAAACCAGGGCTGCGTTTGAGGCGGCCGACATCGTGGTCGAACGCACCTTTCCAATTACGCGCACCATCACCAATACCATCGAGCCGCGCGCGTATCTCGGCGAGTACAACGCAACCGATCAGCGGTACACGCTCTATACGGGCTGCCATTATCCGCACAAGGTCCGCGAACAGCTGGCGACCCAGGTCTTTCATGTCGCCGAGCAGGACGTGCGGGTCATCGCCGGCGATATCGGGGGCAGTTTCGGGCTGCGCGGCAGCGTCTATCCCGAACAGGTGCTGGTGTTGTGGGCCTCGTACAAGGTCGGGCGGCCGGTCAAATGGACGGCGGAGCGGTCCGAGGCGCATCTCTGCGACTACCAGGGGCGCGACAATCATTCGGTGGCGAAGCTGGCACTCGACAAGGACGGTAATTTCCTCGGCATGCATGTGCGCACGCTGGCGGCGCTGGGCGCCTTCGTGACGACGGGCGGCAACGGCCCGCCGATCAACAATCTCGGCACGCTGGCCGGCACCTACAAGACGCCGGCCATCCATGTCGAGGTCTCCGGCGTGTTCACCAACACCACGCCGACCTGCCCCTATCGCGGCGCGGGACGGCCGGAAGCCGCCTATATCATCGAAACCCTGGTCGAGGCGGCGGCGCAGAAACTGAGCCGCGACCCCGCCGATCTGCGGCGCCAGAACACGATTCCGCCGGACGCCATGCCGTTCAAGACCGGGCTGGTCTTTACCTACGATTGCGGCGAGTTCGAAAAGAACCTGACCGACGCGCTCGACATGATCGATTATGGCGGGTTCGAAGGCCGGCGGAGGGACTCCGAAGCGCGCGGCAGGCTGCGCGGCATCGGCATTTCCAACACCATCGAACGCGCCGGTGCGCCGTCGATGGAAGAAGCCACTGTCCGCATCGACAAGACCGGCAATGTCATGGTCATGGTCGGCACCATCAACCAGGGGCAGGGGCACGACACGGTCTATAAGCAGATCGTCTCCGAGGCGCTGGATATCCCGGTCAGCCGCATTCGCGTCCGCGAAGGCGATACCGACATGCAGGGCATCGGCGGCGGTACGGGCGGTTCGCGTTCGGCGACCTGCGGCGGTTCGGCCATCTACCGGGCGGCGGAAGCGGCCATCGAGAAGGCGAAGAAGCTGGCCGCGCACCAGATGGAAGCCAGCGTCGAGGATGTGGAATTCGCCGGCGGCAGCTTCACCATCGCCGGCACCGACCGGTCGATGACGCTGGACGAGGTCGCGAAAATCTCCTACGCGCCCGGCAAGCAGCCCGACGGCGTCGACGCCGGCATTGACGAGCGCGCGACGTTCTCGCCGCAAACGGCGAATTACCCCAACGGCGCACATGCCTGCGAGGTGGAGATCGATCCCGACACCGGCGAAGTCGAGATTCAGGCCTATGTCATCGTCGACGACGTCGGCACCGTGCTGAACCCGCTGCTTCTGAAGGGCCAGATTCACGGCGGCGTCGCCCAGGGTGTCGGCCAGGCGGTGATGGAACGCGCCGTGTTCGACGACGGCGGACAGAATGTGACCGGCTCCTACATGGATTACGCCATGCCGCGCGCCCAGGATTTCACCCTGTTCGATGTGAAATCCAACCCGGTGCCGACCGGGCAGAACCCGCTCGGCGTCAAGGGCGCGGGCGAGGCGGGCACGGTTGGCGCGTTGCCGGCGGTGATGAACGCCGTCGAGCACGCGCTGCGCAGCGCCGGCGTGGAAAAGATCGACATGCCGGCCTCGCCGGAGCGCGTGTGGGCGGCCTTGCGGGCGGTCGGATAGAGCGGGTTGAAATCGAGACAGGTGCGATGCGCCACTTCGACCGCCACAAACTGAAACTCGGCCTGTTCGGGCTGAACTGTTCTGGTGGGCTGTCGGCGACGCTGGCGCCGGAACGGTGGGAAGGGACGTGGGAGGAAAACCTTGCCGCCGCCGGGCTGGCGGATCGCGCGGGGCTCGATTTCCTGCTGCCGCTGGGGCGCTGGAAGGGCTATGGCGGCGAGACCGATCACAACGGCGGCAGCCTCGAGACGCTGACCTGGGCCGCCGGCATTCTAGCGGCGACCGAGAGCATCATGGCGTTCGGCACCGTCCATGTGCCGCTGTTCAATCCCGTCGTCGCGGCCAAGCAGATGGTGACCGCCGACCTGATCGGCGGTGGGCGGTTCGGGCTCAACATCGTGTGCGGCTGGAACACGGATGAATTCGCCATGGCGGGGGTGGAGATGAACGCCCATGAAGCGCGCTACGAACAGGGCCAGGAATGGGTCGATATCGTCACGCGCGCATGGACGTCCGACGAAGCGTTCGATTACGCCGGCGAGCATTATTCGGTGACAGGCGCGCTGTTGAAGCCGAAACCGGCTTCGGCGGAGCGGCCGATGATCGTCAGCGCCGGCAATTCCGACCGGGGGCGGGAATTCGCGGCGCGCAATTCCGACATGATGTTTACCGGGATCCGCACCGTGGAGGACGAGATCAGCGACGATATCGCGTCGCTGAAAGCGCTCGCCGCTGGTCATGGCCGCGACATCGGAATGTTCACCAACTGCTACGTCGTCTGCCGCCCGACCGCGAAGGAGGCCGAGGAGTATCATCATTACTACGCGGTCGAGATGGCGGACCAGGGCGCGGTGGATGCGCTGGTCGCCCGCCGCGCCCGGCGGGGCCGGTTCGACGATCTGCCGGAAGAAATGAAACGCAACCTGCGCCAGCGCGCCGGCGGCGGCAACGGCGCCTATCCCATCGTCGGCGACCCGGATCAGGTGGCCGCGCAGTTCCTACGCCTGCACGAAGCCGGAATTGACGCCTTCGCGATGGGGTTCGCGAACTACGTCGATCATTTGCCGTATTTCAGGGACGAGGTATTGCCGAGGCTGGCGGAAGCGGGGGTGCGCTAGACGTTCTTTCTGCGGCGCAGATACACAAGCCCGCCCATTCCGAGACCCAACAACGCAATCGCGCCTGGTTCGGGGACGACCGGGGCATCCACCAGCACGATCGACGTCGTGAAGTTGAAGTTCGAGCCCGTGGTCTGGCGTTCCGCATGGAAGATGTCGAGGTCGTAGGTCTCGCCGATGGTCATGCCAAGGAACGCGGCCGTGCCCGCATTCAGCGTGATGCTGTCGGATGCCGGTCCGTGAACGCCGCCCAGGTCAATAGCCAGGATGCCGTTGATGAACACCCACACGTCGTCGTCGCCGGTGAAGGAAAACGTCTCGTCGCCCACGAAGGTGAATTCGGTGTTGATCTCTGTGGTGAAGTGGAAATTGCCGGCGCCTGCGGGGAAATACGACCCGTTGATGTATTCGTACAGGCCCGACCCCGGGCTCGTTTCCGTCGCGGTCAGCGTCGTGGTGAACGTGGTGTTGACGCCGGGGGTGTCATTGTACCACTGGTTGAAGTTCGCGGTGCCGTTCGTCGTCGTCGACGCGGCGCCCGTGATGCCTTTCACAGCTTCATTATAGACCGGTTTGCCGTCCGGGCCCAATGCGCTGAGCACGATACCCGTCTCCGAAGCGGCGACGCCCTGCTCGAAATCGGCATGACTGCTCGAAAAATCGCGGATCGTCGCAGTGACGGTGATGCTGGCGGCGCTGGCGGCTTCGGCCTGCAGAAACAGGGCTGCGACGCCGATGACGGCGACCCGGCTGAATGATTTGGGATCAAAGCGGGGAAACTTGAGGGCGACCGACATATTTACTCTCCTACCGAACAAAATGGCCTTGTCCGAAATAGAGCAATTTTCGTGCCAGAATATTTTTGCCCATAATATCAGTATCTTAGTGGGCCAGCGGCGATGTTTTTGACTGAAGTTGTCAAATTTTCCGACAGTCGCCGAGGCGCCCGGCTCCCGCCCTGAAGGTGACGGTCAGGCGGTCGCTTCGCCCTCGACCGTGGTCCGGTACAGATGCCGGATGTCGGGATAGGTGTATCCGCCGGTCGCGCGGTGATTGACGCAGCGGTTGTCCCACATCACCACGTCGCCGTCTTCCCATGTGTGTCTGTACCTGAACTCCGTCTTGACGGAATGCGCGATCAGTTCGTCCAGCAGGGCGTCGGCTTCGTCTTCGTCCAGCCCCTCGCCTTTTATCGCGATGGTGAAACGGGGCGAGCAATAGAGACTTTTGCGCCCCGTGACCGGATGCACCCGCACAAGCGGATGTTCGACATCCGGGATCTCCCGTTCCTGGCGTTTGTAGAATTCGACCGCGTCTTCCCGCGCGCCTGATATTTCCACCCGCTTGTTCTTCAGCTTGCTGATGGAATGAACCCCGCGCAGGCCCGCGATTTGGGCTTTCATATCGTCGGACAGCGCGTCGTAGGCGGCGTACATGTTGGCGAAATCCGTGTGCCCGCCCTGCGACGGATTTTTCAGGGAATGGAGGATCGTACAGTTCGCCGGGTGGGTCTTGAAGCTGTGGTCGCTGTGCCAGGCGTCGCCCGCGTCGATGACGCCGATCTGATTGCCGTCTTCGTCCACGTCGTTGGACAGGACGAGGATCTTGGGCTGTTCCTTCAGTGTGAATTTGAGATTGTCGTGCGGATACACCACACCGAAGCGTTCCGAAAACGACACCATCGCATGCGGTTCCAGTTTCTGGTCGCGGAAGCACAGCATCTGATGTTCCAGATAGGCATCGTTGATCAGACCGAAGGTGGCGTCGTCCAGCCGGTTCAGGTCGACGCCGATAACCTCGGCGCCCATCGCGGCGCTGAGCCGGTTGATTTCAATGGTATCGGGCATCGTCACGCGGTTTCGCGCAGCCCCGCCGCTTCCGCCTGTTCGTCGGCGATCAGTCCGTCCATCAGGCGGCGCACCTGAATGTTGGGCGCATCGCCGTTGATGTCGATCTCCGGCGCGTCCGGCATGGCCGACATGCGTTTCTGCTGCTCGTTCAGGATGATCTGGTCTTCCTCGAACACCTGGGTGAACTGGGTGCGGTAAATCTCGTCCCATTCGGGATCATCCACCTTGAAGTGCCTGGCATGCGCATAGAAGTAATGCGTCGAGGTTTCGGTTTCCGGCGTCGGCAGGTTCATGACCTTCATCTCGACGCCGATATCCTCCGTCACTTCGCCCGGCTGGGCGTTGAGGCCGACCTGGTACGTTCCCGCATGGTTGACGATGTAACCCGGCATGTCCGACGTCGTGACCAGGAAGCGGTCGACATTGCCTTCGAACCCGCCGGCTTTCTTGTAGAACGGCGCCGGGGGCCGGTCGGTGACCAGGCGGGTCATCTTCACGCCGCGCTCGAAGCGTTCTGTCTTCGGCGGGAAATCCACGATCGCGTCGTTGCCGATCGACGTGACATGGACGTAGGACAGATGCGTGATGTCGAACAGATTGTCGGATATCAGCAGGTAATTCGCTTCCACCGGCATGGGCGTGCCGCCCCGGCCCGGGATCGTTTTCCATTCCGGACTGTCGAGCCACCACCAGTCGGGCAGCAGATCCGCATCGGCCTTGGCGGGATCGCCCGTCCATATCCAGACCATGCCCCAGCGTTCGATCACCGGGTAGGACCGCACCGCGGCGCCCGGCGGAATCTTCGACTGGCCCGGCACCTTCACGCAATCGCCCGCCGCATCGAATTCCAGCCCGTGATAGCCGCACTGGATGTTGTCGCCGACAACCTTGCCCATCGACAGGGGCAGCGCCCGGTGGCAGCAGCGGTCTTCCAGCGCCACGATGCCGTCCGGGGTGCGAAATATGACGACGGGCTTGTTCAGGATGGTGCGCGAAAACGGGCCGTCGCCGATTTCCGTATCCCAGGCGGCGATGTACCAGGCGTTCTGAAGAAACATTCGGGTTCTCCCTGTTCCGGAGCAGTGCGCGATCTTACCGTTCGCAACCAAACGAAATCAAATCGGCAGTCTCTACGACATCACCGTGCCGCCGTCGATGGCGATGGTCTGGCCGGTGACGAAGGCGCTGGCGTCGGAGGCGAGCCACATGACGGTACCGATCATGTCTTCGGGGTGCGGATTGCGCTTCAGGCTTTGGTCGTTCTTGATGACGTCCATGGCGCCGTCCATCTTGTCGCCGAAGAATTCGGCGGTACCCTCGGTCACCACCGCGGTCGGCGCGATGGCGTTGACGCGGATATCACTGCGCCCCAGTTCGCGGGCGAGGCCGCGGGTCAGGCCGATGACGGCGGCCTTCGACGTGGTGTAATGCAGCACGAAAGGTAGGCCGTAGGTCGCGGCCAGCGACGCGACGTTGACGATGGAGCCGCCGCCCGCGTTCTGCATGTGCGGCACCACTGCCTTGCAACAGTTCCAGATGCCCTTGACGTTCACATTCATGCAGCGGTCCCATTCGTCTTCGTCCAGCTGGTCGAAGCGCCCGCCGGTCAGCCCGCCGTAGAGCGCCGCGTTGTTGACCAGAGCGTTGATGCGGCCGAACGCATCGACCGCGCTTTCCGCCATCGCCGAGACCGTGCCCATCTTGGTGACGTCGAGCTCGACGCCGATCGCGGTGCCGCCGTCGGCCTCGATCCGGCGCACGGTATCGCCGCAGTCGAGCACGTCGCCGGCGACGATCTTCGCGCCCAGGCGGGCGGCCTCCACGGCATAGGCCTGGCCTAGCCCCCGCCCCGCGCCGGTGACGATGACGACTTTGTCTTCAAGCATGAGGTGTTTCCTTTTTGTGGGGCTGGTGCGAATCTGCGTCAGCAGATCATACGTTATCCTACGCGTCCTCGCGCATTTTCAGTTTCAGCCCCGCGACCGTGTAGACGTCGAGGTCGCAGATTGAGGCGATCTCCTTCAGAGACAGCCGGGTTTCGCGCAGCAGCACCCGCGCATGGACCAGCGGGTTGCGCCGCCGGCTGTTTTTGCGGATCTGGAAATCGCGCGTTGCCTTCTTTTCCTCGCGCCGCCGTTCCGCGGCGTCCAGCCCGCGTTCGTAGGCGGCCTTCAGCGCCTCGTCGTAGCGCGCCTTGTCGCTGCGGGCGCGCATCTCGGCGTTGCGCATGAACTGCGTCATCTCGGCGAAGGCGCGTTCGCGGGCCGCGGACTCGGCTTCCGCTTCCTCGAAGGTCGAGCGCGACTGCCGTGCCGACGGCGCCTGCTGCATCGCCTCGCCGCCGGACCGCGCCGCTTCCTCCAGCGTCAGCCCGTGGCGTTTGGCCATGCGTTCGGCCGCTTCCAGCGCATTGGTGCGTTCGCCCTCGAAAGGGCTTTCCTTCGCCATCAGCAAAAGATTGTGGAAGCGTTCCCGCTCCGCCTCTGTCATTCCTTCGGAAATTGCCGGTCTCCGGTCGTCGAACACGTAAACCGTGGAGTATACACCGGAATCGCGGATTACCGGACGGTTTTTTCGGTGATGTTCGGAGCCCGATAATGTTACGCCCATGGAAATTTGAGGCCCGTCATTCCCGCGAAGGCGGGACTCTCCTTACGGGAGATGCGACCTCTGACTGAGATCCCGGCTTTCGCCGGGATGACGTTCAGGGATTTTGCCCTATAGCTCTCCGCGCACGATCGCCGCGCCGTCGCACATCGCCTTCAGCTTGCCGAACGCCACCTCGCGGCGCATGTATTTCATGCCGCAGTCGGGAGCGACGATGATGCGCTCGGCGCCGATGCGGTCCACCGCCGGGCGGATGCGCGCGGCGACGGTCTCCGGGGTTTCGATCTCGTCGGTGCTGAGGTCGATCACGCCGAGGATGATCTTCTTCGACGGCAGGTCGTCCAGCGCCCTGAGGTCGAGGCCCGACTGCGCGGTCTCGATGGATATCTCGTCGGCGGCGCAGTCTTCCAGTTCCGGCAGGAAGGAATAGCCTTCCGGGCGTTCGTGCACGACATGCGCGTAGCCGAAGCAGATATGGACGGCGGTTTCGCCCTCGATGCCGTCGAGCGCGCGGTTGATTGACTTCACCGCGTATTGTTTCGCGATGTCCGGCCGCGCCTGCATATAGGGCTCGTCCAGCTGCACGACGTCGGCGCCGGCGGCGAACAGGTCGCGGATTTCTTCGTTAACGGCGGCGGCATAGGCCATCGCCGCGTCCTCGTCGGTGTCGTAGTAATCGTTCTGCGCCTGCTGGGTCATGGTGAACGGGCCGGGCAGGGTGATCTTGATCTTGCGGTCGGTCGCGGCGCGCAGGAATTTGACGTCGTCGACCTCGATCGGGCGGTCGCGGACGATCGGCCCGGCGATGCGCGGCACCGGGTTCGGGTGGCCGGTGCGGTCGATGGCGGTGCCGGGATTGTCGATATCGACCCCGCCTAGCGCGGTAGCGACCCGGTTGGAATAGCTTTCGCGGCGGACCTCGCCGTCGGTGAGGATGTCGATGCCGGCGCGTTCCATGTCGCGGATGGCGAGCAGCGTGGCGTCGTTCTGGGCATCCCCCAGGAATTCGGGATCGATGCGCCACATTTCCAGCGCCCGCACCCGCGGCGGCAGGCGGCCTTTCAGGTTGTCACGGTCGACCAGCCATTCGGGCTGGACGTAGCTACCAACGACGGTGGTGGGCAGGAGTTCGTTCGTCATTTGGACAACTTTTCGGTTTCTTCAAATCTGAGACTGGCTTTGTCGTCCTCGTCCATGTGCACGGAGCGGTAGAAGCACGAATTGTAGCCGACATGGCAGGCGCCGTCGCGCTGAGGAATGACTTTCAGCAGGATCACGTCCTGATCGCAGTCGGTGCGTATTTCGGTCACGGTCTGTATCTGCCCGCTGCTCGCGCCCTTGTGCCACAGTTCGCTGCGGCTGCGGCTCCAGTACCAGGCCTCGCCCGTCCGCAGGGTGCTGGCCAGGGCGTCCGCGTTCATCCAGGCGAACATCAGGACATCACCTGTGTCGGCATGGGCGGCGATGGCGGGGATCAGGCCGTTGGCGTCGAAACGGGGGGCAAAGACGTCGCCTTCTTCCAGCACGTCCCCAGCAACGTCGGTGGCGAACGAAAGGCCCGGCAGGCGGTCAGACATGGTCAGCTGTTCCGGATCATCGACAGGAACTCCCGTCGTGTCGTCGGATCGTCACGGAACGCGCCCAGCATGTGGCTGGTTACTGTGTCCGCTCCCTGTTTATGGATGCCGCGTGTTGTCATGCACTGGTGGCTCGCCTCTATCACAACCGCGACGCCCTGCGGTTTCAGCACTCTGTTAATCGTCTCGGCGATGTCGACCGTCATCTTTTCCTGGATCTGCAAGCGCTTGGCGAATATCTCGACTACCCGCGCCAGCTTGCTGATGCCGACCACCCGGCTGTTGGGGATATAGGCGACATGCGCCTTGCCGTTGATCGGAACCATATGATGTTCGCAGTGGGACTCGACGTCGATATCGCGGATCAGCACCATTTCGTCGTAGCCGCCGGTTTCCTCGAAGGTCTTCATCAACACTTCTTCGGGGTCGAGTTCGTATCCCGAATAGAACTCCGCATATGACCGCGCCACGCGTGCCGGCGTTTCGCGTAGGCCTTCGCGGCCGGGATCGTCGCCCGCCCATCGGATCAGGGTTCTGACGGCGTCCTCCGCTTCTTGTTGAGTCGGCCGCACAACGTTCTTGTCGGGGTCGGCGATCAAGTTCATCAAATATTCTCCTTCTGGAACATTATAGGCGACCAGCTCGGTTTGATCGAGCCCACGGTTAAAACGTTAACCGGCGCCACGCTCGGTCGTGTGTCGCGGATCATATTCAAGGGTGTTTTAATCAACTGCGACCAGAGTTCGCTATCTCCCCCGACCTCGGGATTACAGCGGGATTTCAGAGACATGGACGTAAGAAAAATCCTCGACATGAAGGGCGACATGGCGCTGACGACCGTGTCGAACGCCACCATCGACGAAGCGTCAGAAATGCTTCGCGAAAACTATTTCGGCGCCATCGGGGTGGCCGATCAATCGGACGCGGTTGGCGGCATTTTGTCCGAACGCGATATCGCCGGCACCCTGACTCAATCCGGCGGCACTCTGCGCGAAAAGCCGATGCGCTCGACATGATGAGCAGCACCGGCTGATATCCTCTAGCTACGTGACCTTTTTGCGCCGTGCTTGAACCGTCCGCGGCACGCGGATAACCTCCCTTCGGGAATTCCGTTGCAGAAGGTCCGATGGCCCCGAAAATCAAAGACAGGAAAAAGGTGCCGGTGTACTGCTATCAGTGCGTCGCCGGGCCCGATCTGATGCGGGTGGAGGTCGAGGACGGCGTCGCGACCCGCATCGAATCCAACTATAACATCACTGACAATCATCCCGGTGGCGGGCGTGTTTGCGTCAAGGCCTACGGTCTGATCCAGAAGACCTACAATCCCAACCGGGTGAAGTCGCCGATGAAGCGGACCAACCCGAAGAAAGGCCGCAGCCAGGATCCAGGTTTCGTGCCGATTTCCTGGGAAGAGGCGCTCGATACGGTTGCGGCGAAGATGCGCGATATCCGCGACCGCGGACTTAACGACGATAGCGGCTTTCCGCGCCTGGCTGTCTCGTTCGGTGGCGGCGGCACGCCGACCCAGTATATGGGCTCGTTCCCCGCCTTCCTGTCAGCCTGGGGGCCGATCGACATGGGGTTCGGCGGCGGGCAGGGGGTGAAGTGCTATCACTCCGAACATCTTTACGGCGAGCTGTGGCACCGGGCGTTCATCGTTTCGCCCGACACGCCGTACTGCAACTACGTCATCAATTGCGGCAACAACGTCGAGGCGTCGGGCGGGGTTGCGGGCGTGTGGCGCCAGGCGGATGCGCGCGTACGCGGCCTGAAACGGGTACAGGTGGAGCCGCATCTGTCGATCACCGGCGCGCTGTCGGCCGAATGGATTCCAATTAAGCCCAAAACCGACGCGGCGTTTCTGTTCGCGTTGATCCACCGCATGATCGTCGAGCGCGACTGGCGGGAAACCTGCGACGTCGCCTTCTTGAAGGAAGACACGACATCGCCCTATCTGATCGGTCCGAACGGCTATTACCTGCGCGACCCCGAAACGCGCAAACCGCTGATCGGCGATCTGTCCGACGGCACCATCAAGGCATGGGACGAGGATATCGGCGACGCGGCGCTGGACGGCGTCTACACGGTCGCCGGGGTGGAAGAAGGGCCCGACGGCCAGGTGTGGGAGCACGACGGCGTCGAAGCCAAGACCGCGTTCCAGATGCTGCTCGATCACATGGCGCAGTTCGACCCGGACTGGGCCGAGGGCGAATGCGACGTGCCGGCCGACAAGATCCGCCAGGTCGCGGACGAATACGTCGCCCATGCCT
>Ga0181565_10000408_pt1 | contig 31793 bp, 33 predicted proteins | sample 101ome_16_FD_129661 | JGI IMG/M metagenome (GOLD analysis project Ga0181565, IMG submission 129661) | Coastal salt marsh microbial communities from the Groves Creek Marsh, Skidaway Island, Georgia - 101401AT metaG (megahit assembly) | ecosystem: Environmental > Aquatic > Marine > Intertidal... | reverse complement strand
GCACTTCGCGATGACGATTCGGTGGAAGGCACCAGCGCGAACTTGACATAAGCCGGCTTGACCACGCCGCCCGCCGCCCGGAGCGCGGCGGTAAATTCGGACGTGTCTAGCGCGTCGTCGCGGGTCGCGGTATGGGCCGCATCCACGCTGGTAGATGCGGTGAGGAACGAAGCTAGCCACACCTCGAAGGCGGGCGTGGATAGCGCCGAGCTGAGCCGCTCGCGCAGTGCGTCTAAGGTGTCAGGCGACAGGACGAATCCGGCGCTATCCACACCCAGCCCAGCGCCAACATAGACATCGTCCAGCGTGTCGTTGTCCGCAAGGAACAGACCGAAATCCTCCAGTAGATCCGACGTCTGCGGGCCAAGAAAGCCGACCGAAAACGTTAGCGCGTCTTCGAGCGTCGTGCCTTCATGGGCGAAGCGGGGCGGCACGTAGAGAACGTCGCCCGGGCCAACCTCGACTGTTTCTCCGTCGACCGGGTCTTTGAGGATCTTCAGATCGAGGCCGTCGAGATAGACCTCGTCGGTAATCGGCGCACGGCCGATCGTCCAGCGGCGACGGCCATGCCCCTGCACCAGGAACACGTGATAGCGATCGACATGGCCGCCGATGCCGCCACCCGCGGTGGAAAACGAGACCATGACGTCGTCCATCAACCAGCGCGGTGCGAAATCGAACACCCGCAGCAGGTCAGCAGTATCGGGGTGGAACTGATCGACGTTCTGGACCAGCAAGCTCCAAGGCGCGTCGTCCCTGTCCGCCGAAAAATCGTCCTCCGCGAAGGGGCCTAACCGGCAGGACCAGTCGGCGCCAGATACCAGCCGGGCGCGCGCCGTTTCCTCCATCGACAGCGCCGCCAGCTCTTCCGGCGCGATCAGTCGGTCAATCAAGGCCGCATTGACGGCCCCGCGCACAAGGAACGGGTGCGCATTCCAGTAGCGGGTATAGAAGTCGTCTGCGGCCGGCAGCGCATCGAGAACGGCGAGAGTGTCAGACATGTCGTGGTTATGCCACGGGTGGAGCGGCGGCGCATCCCTCGAGACACCGCTGTGCTTCACCTGCTTCGCAGCTTCAGCCTCGGAACGAATGGACGAGATCTCTGAATAGTCTAATCCCCTACCCCTTTGAGGGGGGAAGAGCTAGGGAGAGGGGACGGTTGACATCCCGTCTCTGCGAATCCGTCAGCCCCTTACCTTCCCCTGAAAGATCAGATGCCACGGGTCGGGCACTTCGCCGAGGGGGTATTCGATCAGGGTGGGGCCGGGGGTGGAGAAGCCTTCGCCGATGGCGCGTTCCAGCTCGGCTGGCGAATTCACGCGGAAGCCCTGCACGCCGAACGCGTCGGCTAGTTTCATGAAATCCGGGTTTTTCAGCTCAACGGCGATTTCTTTGCCGTCGAACAGCTGCTGCTGGAAGCGTTTGACGTTGCCGAACGCGCCGTCGTTGAACACAACCAGGACGATCTCGATGCCGTGCTGCGCCGCCGTCGCCAGTTCCTGCACATTGAACATAAACCCGCCGTCGCCGGAGATCGCTAGCACCTTCCGGTCGGGCATGCCTACCTTGGCACCCATCGCAGTCGGCGACGCGTAGCCCAGCGTGCCCTGATAGCCGGGATTGATGTAGGTGCGCGGCTGATAAACGGGGAACGCGAGCCGCGCGACGTAACCGGGCTGGGTCAGTTCCTCAACGAAGATACCGTCTTCCGGCAGGACCGTCCGGATAGCGTTGAGGATCGGGATCTGCGGATCGAGTTTATCGAACTCCGCCTGCAGTTTCGCTTTCAGCGTTTCCATATCTTCTGAAATATCACCGCGTATGCGGTTATGGGCGGGCACCGCGTCGGCCAGAGCGGCCAGGCCCAGCGCCGCGTCCGCCTGCACGGCGACGTCTGGGCTGTGATTGCGGGTCATCTCGTCAGCATCGATGTCGAGGCGCACGAATTTGAGGCCGTCGTCCGTGCCCCAGCCCGGCACCATCGGCACCAGCCGCGTGCCGACGCCGAGCACCACATCGGCGTCCTTCCACAGCTTGTGACCGTGCGGCGGGGTCAGCGCCAGCGGATTACGGGAATCGATGGCGCCCAGCGCGCCGCGCGACATCACCACCGGCGCCTGCAGTATTTCCGCCAGCGCCAGCAGTTCGGGCCCGGCGTCGATGGCGCCGCCGCCGGCGAAAATCAGCGGGTTTTCCGAGTTGCCCAGCAGCTTCGCCGCGGCTTCGATCCGGTCCGGGTCCGGTGCGGCGACGTCGTAGTAACCGGGCGGATCGACGGGCGTCACCTCGCCCTCCGCCTTCATGATGTCGAGCGCCATTTCGACCTCGACCGGGCGCGGGCGGCCGGTGTGCAGCTGGCGGAACGCCTCGGCCATGATCGCGGGCGCATCCGCGGCTGTCTCCATGCGCGCGGCGTATTTGGTCAGCCCAGCGGCGATGGCGAGCTGGTCCGGCAGTTCGTGCAGCTGGCCGGTCCCCTTGCCGATCAGCGCCGAAGGGATCTGGCCGACCACGAACATCATCTTGGAATTGAGGGCATAGCCGGTGGAGATCGCGGCCGACGCATTCAGCAGCCCCGGTCCCGGAACCACGATGGCGGTGCCGACGCGGCCCGTCGCCTGCGCGTAGCCGAGCGCCATGTAGCCGGCGCCCTGTTCGTGGCGGGTGTGGATGACGCGGAGCTGGTTCTGGCAGTCGTGCAGCGCGGCGAAGAGCGGGTCGAGCTGAACCCCCGGAATGCCGAACGCGGTGTCGACGCCGTGGCGGATCAGCGCATCGACGATGGCCTCGCCGCCGCTCATGGTTTTCGTGGCGGCGGTCATGCCGTCCCTCCTTCCGGGTATTCTGCGTGGGGAAATGTCATGGGGCGAATATTTCGACCCTCATCGGCGTGCCGCTATAGAACGGGCAGTTCGACAGAGCGACGAGGCAATCCATCAGCGCCTCGAATTCCACGTAATCGCCCGGTTTGGAGACGCCTTCCTCCAGTACCCACCATCCGTGGGCGCAATCGTGATGATAGTTCATGAACAGATCGATGGTGTCGGGAATATCCTCTGGAAGTAGGCCGTGGCCGGCGACGACGCCGGAAATGATCTCGTGGCAGCCGTCCTTGCCCGGTTCGCCCATCGCTTCGTAAAGGTAGCGGTTGCACATGCGTCCGTGGACGTCGTGCATACCCTTGACCTCCGCCGTGTCGGCAGTCATCCGCATCATCCCGTTGTTGATGGTCGACATCAGCACATCGCCCTCGACCAGGCGGTCGCGCGGATGAAAGCCGTGTCCTCCGCCAACCCCGGCGCGCAAGCGCGAATAGGACGTCGACAGCTTTTCGCGCAGATTGGCGTCGTTGAACACCGCCATGTCGACGACCTGTAACCCTTCGAGATCGGTAACGCGCAGCCTCTGACCGGTTTTCACTATGTCCGCCCACCCGGTGGCTGGGGCCATCACAGTTTCGAAGATTGGTTTCACGCGATTTCCGTTTCAGCTCATAAAGTCGATCCTGATAATCCCGTCGCCGACGGAAGAGCAGTTGGCGCATGCCACCAGGCAGGGCGTCAGAATGTCGAACTCAAGATAGTCGTCGGCGCGTACCGCCGGTACCCCCAATTCCTCCCAGTTGCCATCGTCGGTAAAACCGTCCGGCAGGTTTAGGCCGTCGAGCGACACGTCCTGCGCCTTGCCAAACAGGTCGAGCGCATCGACCGCGCTGGCTGGCCGCGCAGCCGGAGGGACCGAAACTCACGGCGCGATCGCATGCAACAGGGCGCCGAAACAGCCGATGTCCTGTTCGTTTCGATACGATTCCGCATTGCAGAGGCAGGTATGGATGTTGCGGATACCCCACCGGGCATAGTGTCGCCGGCGACACGCAGCAGCTCCTCGCCCACCCGGTTTGTAACGACGTCGTCCTCGATCAGCGCGACCGACGTATCGCTATCAAGCGATCTGTTCAGGGCGCCAAGTGCAAGTGACACCGCCATCGAAAACCCGCGATTCGGATCGGCCTCGGCGAATTCCATCATCGCGCCGATCTGGCCGCCGACCGTGTCGACGATGCGGATACGCATGCCCGGCGGCAGCTCCACCACCATGGCCTGGCCGCCCCGCAGAATATGTTCGGCCACCCTTTTCCATAAAACCTCCTTAGGTCGTATTTTATATTTTATAAATAACTATGGTTGTTTTTTGCAACCCTGTTTTCTGCCGGCACGGCATGGATTAACCCGCAGCGCTGCTTTACGCGGGTCGCGACCTTGGTATCATCGGGCACGGAACAAGGGAGACGCAGACATGGGCATCGCCGACACCCGGCGCGAACTGGCGGCGAACCGGATGATCTTCGAGGTACGGCGCGATCCGGCGCTGTATTCCGGTTTCGCTGAGAATTTCGAAACCATCATGGAAAATTACGGCCTGAGCGAGGAGGAGCGCCAAGCGTTCCGCGACATCGACATCAAGCGGCTAGGCGAGCTGGGGGTTCATCCCTATTTCCTGCCGCAGGTCTCGCGCCTGTTTCACGGCGGCGCCTATAACCACAACAATTCGCCCTCGGCGCAGGCCTACGGCAGAAGCGTCGTCGACGGAAAAGGGAAAACCAGATAATGGCCGAGCTTGTCTTCGTTACTGGGCTGAGCCACGCGCCGGGCATGACCGGCTGGCTCGACCGCGCCCCCGAACACGAACAGAAATCCCTGACTGACGGCTTCAACGCGCTGGGCGAAAAACTGCGCGCGGCGAAGCCGGACCTAATTATCGGCCTCGCCAACGATCACGTGCTCAACATGCCGGTCGACGACCCACACGATTTCTGCATCGGGACCGCCGCCAACTGGAAAGGCCCGGCGGAGTGGTTCCGCGACTGGGTCAATGTCGACCCCTACCAGCTAGCAGGAAATTCCTCCGTCGCGACGGCGCTGTTCGACGGGCTGTCCGCACAGGGATACGATACCATCGCCAAAGACGAGCTGCTGTTCGACGACAACTGGTCGGTGCCGCTGAAATACCTGACGCCGGATTACGACATCCCGCTGGTGCCGATCCACATGAACTGCATCGTGCCGCCGATCCCGTCGCCGCGTACCTGCTACGAATTCGGGCAGGCGGTACAGAAGATTGTAGAGAACGACCTGCCGGCCGGCCTGCGCATCGCCTTCATGGGCACGGGCGGGCTCAGCCACGATCCGGGCGGGCCGAAATATTTCGACGTCGACGAGGAATTTGACCGCTGGTTCCTCGCCCTGCTGGAAGAGGGCGATCCAGAAAAGGTGTTGCGCGAGTGCACACAGGAAAAAATGAGCGCCGCTGGCGACGGCGGCACGTCGGAGCTGATCGCCTGGATCGGCGCGATGGGGATGGTTGGTGCCCGGCCGTCGATCACAATCTGCTACGAGCCCGCGGTCGAGCTGCGCTGCGGCATGGGCTGCGTTTACTGGGAAATGGAGAAGGAACCTGCCAATGTCTGACCAGAATCCGGGGCTTCTTAACGGCCTCGACGAGATCCTCGACCCGGCCCACACCGCCATCGTGGTGGTCGACATGCAGAACGATTTCTGCGCCGAGAAAGGCTACATCCACACCTCCCAGGGTGTGGATATGAGCGGCAACAAACCGCTGGCCGAACGCATCGGCAGGCTGGTCGAAGCCGGGCGCGAAGCGGGCTGCGAGATCGTCTGGATCAAGGCGGTCTACGACCACGACCTGCTGCCCGCGCCGATGCTGTCTAAGATGCTGGAAAACGGCAAGGGCGCAGTGTGCTGCGCGTCCGGCTCCTGGGGCGCCGATTTCTACGAGATTGGCCCGGCAGAGGGCGAGCAGGTGGTCGAAAAGCGCTGCTATTCCGCGTTCCATAACACCCAGCTGGACGACATCCTGCGCCGCCGGGGGCTCAAGTCCCTGGTGATCACCGGCGTGGCGACCAACGTGTGCGTCGAGAGCACCCTGCGCGAGGCGTTCTTCCACGGCTATTACATCGTGATGCCGCCGGACTGCGTGGGCTCCGCCAATGTGCCGCTGCACGAAGCGACCATCAAATCGGTCGAGTTCATCTTCGGCCACGTGCCGGAAAGCGGCGAAGTGATGGATGTATGGGCGGGCAAGACGGGGAAGGCCTAGGCGGCGGATTACGTGCTCAACCCCGTCGGTGGATTTTACGATTATCGGCGACTGACCGGACGGCCGTCATCTAACCCGTTTAAATTGTATCATTAACAAATCTGGCACGGAGGTTGCTCCTTTTCCCTCGGGAAAACCTGAAAAGGTTTCAGGGGGTTAAGAGGTGACATCATGAAATTCAGACAGGCATCCGTTGGCGCGCTCGCGGCGGCATTGATTTTCGCCGCAGGCACGGAAAACTGATGGAAAGACACGGCGTTCGCACACTCAAGCGCAGGCCTGCCTTCAAGCCGGGGATCAAACTGATCTGCGAACGCCTGTCATGCCGGAAGCGAATTTCCCGGCCGGCCGAGACATCGAACGGGGCATCAAAAGACTGGCGCTGCCAGTCCTGATCGGTGGAGCGCTGCTGCTATTCTATCTGGCCGACAACTGCATCTTCGAGCGGCGCAAACATCTGCTGACCATCGAAATCCTGGTCTACATCCTGATTGCAAATTTCTCGTCCATCGCCCTCCTCTATCTCGGCAACCGGGTCTATCGGTGGCTCGCCCGAGGATTTACCGAGTGCGAAGGCGATGCACGATCCGTAACGCGTCGGCCGGACTAGACACCCGAGGCATACGGAACCAAAACATCAAACGCCCGACGGCGGCCGTCCTTCCCACGCATCCTGCAGCAACGCCCTTATGGCGCGCCGGTCGTAGTCGCGCAGATTGTAATACCGGTCGGTCATGATGCGGTCGGCGGCCTCGTCGAGCGCGTCTTCGGGCAGGCCGAGATCGCGCAGCCCCGTCGCCGCGCCGCTTTTGCCCAGCAGGTCGAACAGCGCGCGCGGCGCGTCTTGCGGCGCCACGTCGAAGGCCCGGCCGATCCCGGCCATGGCGTCGGGCGCAGCGTCGCGGTTGTAGCTGGTCGAATGGGGCAGCACGACCGCATGGGTCGGCCCGTGCGGCAGATCGAACCCGCCGCCCAGCACGTGGGCGATCTTGTGATGAATGGTGGTGCCCGACGACATCAGCGTCATACCGCATAGCCACGCGCCATGCATGGCAGCCGACCGGGCGTCGATGTCGCGTGGATCCCGCGCCAGCCTGACCAACGCCGCCGACATCGTGCGGATGCCGTTCTCGGAATACATGTTGGCGACCGGATTGGCATCCCTGCCGAGATAGGAGCTTACGGCGTGCGAAATCGAGTTGAAGCCGCTGGCGACCGACACGTCGAGCGGCACGTCCAGCATCAGTTCCGGATCGTAGATGAGCGTGCGCGGCAGCATGCGCATGTCGTTGTAGTTCACGCGCACACCGTCATGGCCGATGATGCCCTGTAGCGCCGTGGTCTCCGACCCCGAATAGGTGGTGACGATGCTGACGACCGGCTGACCCTGTTCCAGAGCGATCGCCTTAGCGAGGCCGACCGCCGTGCCGCCGCCGTACGTCACTAGGCAGTCGGCATTCAGTTCCTTCGCCATCTCACGGCCCGGCTCCACCGCCGTCAGCGGCACGAAAATTTTCGCGGCGTCGCAGATGCCGACAAACCGGTCGCCCAGCGTGGCGGCGAGTTTTTCGACCTCGGGCACGCGGCTTTTGGTGCAGCAGAACATCACGCGCGTCGCGTCCAGCGCCGCTATCTCGTCGGCCAGATCGGCGACGCGCCCGGCACCGTGGACGACGCGGCCCGGCATGCCGACATGGGTAAAGGATTTCATGGTCCGGTCTCCGTCGGTGGCTGATCCGATCCGGGCGGGGAATTGCGCCGGACGGACGGAACCATCAATATTGCGGAAATCGATTAGAATTCAACCACTCGGGAAAACGCAATGGCCGATACGAAAATTCACTCCGACTTCATCGTCAACCGGGCGAAGGACAATCCGTTCGTCAGCGGCGGTTTGCGCGTCTATCGCGAATACCGGGATCTCGGCATCGGCGCGGCCACGGGCGGCAAGGTGCACGCCCATATCATCCGCACCACCAAACCCTGCCCCGAAGGCGGCAGCGGGATGCATTACCACGACGTCGATTTCCAGATGGTGATGGTGCTGAAGGGCCAGTCACGCGTCTGGTTCGAAGGCCAAGGTGAGGTCGAGTTCGAGGAAGGCGATTGCTGGATCCAGCCGCCCGGCATCAAGCACAATGTGCTGTACTATTCCGAGGACTACGAGCTGCTAGAACTGACTCTGCCGGAGAAATACGAAACCGTGCAGGTGGAAGAGTAAAAAAAGCCCCCCCTTTTACCCTATTTTTTCATCGGCCCCGCCAGCAGCATCGGGTCGAGGCGCTCCTGATACCAGTTGATGCGCCAGTCAAGATGTGGGCCGGTCGACCGGCCGGTGGAGCCGACGGCGCCGATTTTCTGCCCCTGCAAGACCGCCTGCCCGTTGCGGACGTCGATCGCACTTAAGTGCGAATAGACCGTCGACAGGCCGTGACCGTGATCGACGATGACGGTGCCGCCGGTGAAATACAGATCGCGTTCAGCCAGCGTCACGGTTCCGGCGGCGGCGGCGGCGACCGGCGTGCCTGTAGGCGCGGCGATGTCGACGCCGAGATGCGGACGGCGGGGCTTGCCGTTCAGAATGCGCTGGCTGCCATAGACGCCGGAAATACGGCCTTCGGCGGGCCAGACGAACCCGCCTTTGAAATGGGCGTCGTTCGTGAACACCGCGCGGGCCGCCCGGATGGCATTTCCTTCGCGCCGGATTCGCTCCAGCGCCTTCGCCGAGGGCGTGACCATCCTGCGCGGCAGGCCGTCGATGCGCTGGATACGGTATTTGCGCTGCCTGATCTCAAGCGTCCGGGTGTCGCGTTTGCCGTCGGGCAGCACGACGTCGAGCACGGTCGTGTTCGGCGCATCCCGGCCGAGCCCGAACACGAACACACCGTCCGAGCCGACCCAGACCGGCGCGCCGTTCAAGCTGACCGTGGCGCCGGGAAGCGTGGTGCCGGTGACCAGCCCGCCCTGAACAAAATCGCCGGAGAGGGACAGGGACGTCGCCGAGACCGGCATCGACAGAGCGAGAAGCATCAGGGCGCCCGACAGAAATTTCATCATGGTTCAGAAAAGCGAGCCCTGATCGCCGCCGGGCGCGGGTGCGGATTTTCTGGGCTTCGCCGGCTTCTTTGCGGTGGCCTTCCTCTCGGCCGGTTTCCGGGGCGGGGATTTTTTGGCCCCATCCGCCGACCCCCCGATGGTCGCCGCGACGGCATTGTCGGAAAAATGGATCGACACGGTCTGGCCCGCGGTGGTTTCCGCGGCCTGCATGACCGGTTCGCCGTCTTCGTCACGGATCAGCGCGAAACCCCGATCGAGCACGCGCTCGTAGGACAGGCTGTTGAGCAGCTGTTCGTTCGCTTTCAGACGCGCCTCGCCGTCGGCGATCCGGCGGCGCATGCCGCCCGCCATCCGTTCCCCCGCCGACAGGCTGGCGAAACCGTTCGACCGTTCGCGCACGAACCCGGTCAGCGCGGCGGCGATACGGGCGTTTTTGTTGGCCAGATCGCTCTCGGCCCGGGCGATCACCTCGCGCGGATGGGGAAGACTGGCCGCGGCGGTCGCCAGCCGCGCCGCTGAGCGTTCCATCTGCCGCGCGACCAGGCTGTCGACGCGGTCGGTCGCGTAATCCAGCGCCTGCATCGCCCCTTCCAGCAGTTCCGCCGGACGCGGCAGGCCGCGCGACAGTCCTTCGACATGGTTTCGGCGCTCGTCCAGCAGGCGGGACATGCCGGCGACCAGCCGCCGTTCGTCGTCGAGCACCTGGGCCAGCAGGTCGGACCGCACCGGAACCGCCATCTCGGCAGCCGCCGTCGGCGTCGGCGCGCGCCGGTCGGACGCGTAATCGATCAGCGTGGTGTCCGTTTCATGGCCGACCGCCGAGATCAGCGGAATATCCGATGCCGCCGCCGCCCGGACGACGATCTCTTCGTTGAACTGCCACAGGTCCTCCAGGCTGCCGCCGCCGCGCGCGACGATCAGCACGTCCGGGCGCGGCACCGCGCCGTCGGGGGACAGGGCGTTGAAGCCGTTGATCGCCGCCGCGATTTTCGCGGCCGCGCCGTCGCCCTGTACCGGGACCGGCCACATCAGGACGTGACGGGGGAACCTGTCTTCGAGCCGGTGCAGGATGTCGCGGATCACCGCACCGGTCGGCGAGGTGACGACGCCGATCACGTCCGGCAGGAACGGCAGGTCCCGCTTGCGGTCCGCATCGAACAGACCCTCGGCGCCGAGCTTCTTGCGCCGGTCTTCCAGCAGCTTCAGCAGCGCGCCTTCGCCGGCGAGCTCGACCGATTCGATGACGATCTGGTAGCGCGAACTTTTCGGATAGGAGGAAATGCGCCCGGTGGCGATCACCTCCATGCCTTCTTCGAGCCGGAGCGACAGCTTGCCCACCGTGCCGCGCCACGCGACGGCATCCATCGCCGCGTCGGCATCCTTCAGCGTGAAATACAGATGGCCGGAGCCGTGATAGTTCGGGCGCCCGACCTCGCCGCGCACGCGGACACGACCGAACGCGCCTTCCAGCGTCCGCTTGATCGCCTGCGAGATTTCGCCGACGGACAGTTCGACGACGTTGTCGCCGGCGGCGGGTTGTTCGCTGGAATTGAAGAATTGATCGGCCATGACGATTCGCATTCTATGTCATCAGATGAGTCGTATGCCAATGACATCGAAAGAAAAACGGAGACCGGTTGCATGAAAGTACTAGTCGTCGGGGGCGGCGGACGGGAACACGCCCTGTGCTGGACGATCTCGGGGTCGCCGCTGGTCGACCAGCTGTGGTGCGCGCCGGGCAATGCCGGCATCGCCCAGGACGCCGAGTGCGTCGATATCGGCGCGGAAGACGTGGACGCCCTGGTGGCATTTGCGGTCGACAACGGGGTCGAGCTGGTCGTGATCGGCCCGGAAGCCCCGCTGGTGCTGGGGCTGGCCGACCGGCTGCAGGAAAAAGGCATCCGCGCCTTCGGTCCCAGCGCCGAGGCCGCGATCCTCGAAGGCTCCAAGGGCTATATGAAGGACCTCTGCGCCCGCTACGATATCCCGACCGCGGCCTACGGACGGTTCACCGAGCCCGGCCCCGCCAAGGAGTTTATCGATGCGCGCGGCGCACCCATCGTGGTCAAGGCCGACGGGCTCGCCGCCGGCAAGGGCGTGATCATCTGCGAGACGGTCGACCAGGCGCATCGGGCGGTCGACGACATGCTGACCGGCGGCGCGTTCGGCGACGCCGGCGCCGAAATCGTCGTCGAGGAATTCATGGAGGGCGTCGAGGCCAGCTTTTTCGCGCTGGTCGACGGCGAAAACGCCCTGCCGCTCGCCTCCGCCCAGGATCACAAGCGCGTCGGCGACGGCGATACCGGCCCCAACACCGGTGGCATGGGGGCCTATTCGCCGGCGCCGGTGGTGACCGACGACATCGCCGCCACCGTGATGGAGAAGATCATCCTGCCGACGGTCGCGGGCATGAAGGCGGACGGCAAACCCTATCGGGGGGTTTTATATGCCGGGCTGATGCTCACCGACGAGGGCCCCAAGCTGGTCGAATACAATGTCCGGTTCGGCGACCCCGAATGCCAGGTGCTGATGACGCGGCTGATGTCGGACCTGGTGCCGGCGCTGATCGCCGCCTGCGACGGCGAGCTGAAGGATTTCGACCTGCGCTGGTTCGACGAGGCGGCGCTGACGGTCGTGATGGCGAGCAACGGCTATCCCGGGTCACATGAAAAAGGCACGGTCATCAGGGAGCTGGACAAGGCCGGCAAGATCGCCGGGACGCTGATCTTCCATGCCGGCACCGGTACGAACGAGGCCGGCGAGACCGTCGCCACGGGCGGCCGGGTGCTGAACGTGACGGCCAACGGCAGCACCATCGCGGAAGCCCAGGAACGCGCCTACAAGGCGGTCGACCGCATCGACTGGCCCGGCGGGTTCTGCCGCCGCGACATCGGCTGGCAGGCGGTTTAGCTTTTTTATCCGCTGGCGCGGGCCGGCGCCGTCCAATAATCTAGGATTTTTTGTTCCGGCGTTCGCGGGATTCGTGCCGCGCCAGCCAGGTCGAGGCGGCGACGATCAGCGCGCCGCCGATCCAGATCCAGAGACCCGGAAATTCGGCGAACATGAACCAGCCGACGATCGCCGCCCAGACGAGACGCGCGAACACAACCGGCTCCACCGCCGAAATATCGGCGATCTTGTAGGCCGTCGTCAGCAGCATGTGGCCGCAGCTCCCCATGAAACCGATGGCGACCATGAACAGCAGCTGCGTCAGCGTCGGCGTCTGCCACACGAAAAACAGCGCCACGCCGGACGGCACCATCATCGTCAGCGACAGATAGGCGACGATCGTGGACGGTGAATCGGTGCGCGACAGGGATTTCGCGATCAGCTTGGAGCAGGTCACGAACAGCATGGAGACCAGCACCAGGATCATGCCGAGATTGATTTCCTGGAACCCGGGCCGGACGATGACCAGCGCGCCGGCGAACCCGATGACGAGCGCGACCCACCGCGGGCCGTGCACGCTCTCGCCCAGAATGAACATCGCCCCCATCGCGACGAACAGCGGCCCCATCAGCGACAGCGCCGTCGCATCGCCCAGCGGCACCATGCTGAGCGCCGTGAACCACAGCAGCAGCGACGCCCCGTTGAACAGCCCGCGCAGCATGTGAAGCGGCAGCCGCGACGTCCGCAGCACCGTCAGCCGCGTGCGCAGCAGGATGGGCGCGAAAAAGACGAAACCGAAAAACGCCCGGAAAAACGCGATCTCCATCGCATCCAGATCGCGCGACAGCAGCCGGACCGACCCGTGCATCGTCGCGAAGAACGCGCCGGAGGCGATGGCGAGGATGATACCGCGCACGGTCGGCGAGATGCTTTCCATCTCCTCGACCATGCGGATGGGATTTTTCAGCTGCATGGCAAATCAGATACGCAGGTCGCCCGCCGCGCGTCAATCTGCGGACGACGCCCTCTCCCCCTCGCTTGCCGAACGGTGTAAGACAGATAAAATTCTCGGGGAGGAAACGCATGCGACCGAACAAGATCAAAACCGCCTGGGACGAGGGCCGCGCCGCCGTCAACGTGTTCCTGAGCACGCCCGGCTCCTTCACGGCGGAGGTCATGGCGTCGCTGGGCTGGGACGGCGTGACGGTGGACATGCAGCACGGCGTCAACGATTACGGCGATCTGGTGCCGATGCTGCAGGGCATGTCGCGCTACGACCCGGCGCCGATGGTGCGGGTGCCGTGGAACGACCCGGCGATCATCATGAAATCGCTGGACGCGGGCGCCTATGGCGTCGTCTGCCCGATGATCAACACGGCCGAGGAATGCGAGCGCTTCGTCGGCGCGTGCCGCTACGCGCCGCGCGGATACCGGTCAACCGGGCCGATCCGGGCCGTGTTCTATGCCGGCGCGGATTATCACGATCACGCCGACCAAACCGTGCTGACCTTCGCGATGATCGAAACCCAGGAAGCGGTCGACAACCTGGACGGCATCTGTTCGGTGCAGGGCCTGGACGCGGTCTATATCGGGCCGTCGGACCTGTCGGTGTCGATCGGCGGCGGCCCGGGCGGCGACCAGCGCGCGCCGGACGTGATGGAACGGATAGATCAAACGCTGGCGGTTGCGCACGCCAACGGCATCAAGGCCGGCATTCACTGCATGTCCGCGGACTACGCGAACGAGATGGTCGACAAGGGGTTCGACCTTGTCACCCTGTCGAGCGAATTCCGCCACATGATGGCCAGCGCCAACGCGATGCTGGCGGCGACCAAACTGACCAGGAATTGACCGGGGATTGACCGGGGATTGATCGGGGACTGACGCGAAGGGGAGGACGCGATGGCGAAGGGACAGAAATACGACCGGCGCAGGGAAGATATCGGCAACGTCGTCGCGCTGGAACACGTCAATGTCTGCATTCCGGACCAGCGGCTGGCCACGCTGTTCTATATCGCCGGGCTGGGGCTGACCCGCGATCCGTATCTCGTCACCAGCGTCACCAATATGTGGGTCAATGCGGGGCGCACCCAGTTTCACCTGCCGACGAACGACCCGCTGGTGGTGCGCGGCACGATCGGCATGGTCATCCCGGATCGCAAGGGCCTGCTGAAGCGGCTGGCGGGCGTCAAACAGATGCTGAAAGGGACGAAATTCTCGTTCAGGGTCGAAAAAGGCTACGTGTCCGCGACCTGCCCGTGGGGAAACAGATTCCGCATCCACACGCCGTCCAAGCGCTTCGGCCGCACGGCGCTGGGGATCGTCTATGTCGAATTCGGCGTGCCGAAAGGCAACGCCGACGGCATCGCGCGGTTCTACCGCGACATCGTCGGCGCGCCGTCGCGGATCAGCCGGGCCGGCGGCGGCAGGGCGGCGCATGTGCAGGTGGGCGACAACCAGGAACTGGTGTTTCGCGAAACAGCGGGCAAGATCGCGCCGTTCGACGGGCATCATATCCAGATTTACATCGCCGATTTTTCCGGGCCATACGAAAAGCTGCTCGACCGCGGGCTGGTGTCGGAAGAAAGCAGCCAGCACCAGTACCGGTTCGAGGACATCGTCGACCCCGATACGGGCGAGGTGCTGTTCACCCTGGATCACGAAATGCGCTCGCTGACCCATCCGCTGTTCGCGCGCCCGCTGGTCAACCGCAATCCGGACCAGACCAATCAGCAATTCGGCGCCGGGCACGAAACCCGGTCCTGGGCGCTGCCGTATGCCGGATAGGAGAGACTGGCCAGCGGCATCCCGGCCCCTATAATCGTCTCGAACGACATGAAAAATCACAGGAGGCTTCAGATGAAAGGTACCTGCCGGACAACACTCGCCGCCGCGGCGCTGACAGTGGCGGGCACCGCATCCGCCGTCGCCCAGACCACCATCGACGGCTTGCGCTACTAAGATTTCACCCATGCGATCCCGATGTTCGCGCCCACCGGAGGCGACATCACGAAACCGGATCTGTCCAAGCCGTTCAAAAATTCCATGGCGGTGGCGAGCTTCGGATTTCAGGCAACGCGGAAAATAAAGGACCCTTTCAAGACCCAGACGGGCTTCTTTCAATGGGGCTGGTTCCACTTCGACGAGCACTACACCACCCATCTGGATTCCACCGACCATTATCTGAACAACGACAAGGCGGCGAACGCGGACAAGCGCTCGGTCGAGGAATACACGCTGCGCGATATCATCGGGCCGGTCGTCTATATCGATATCTCGGACCGGGTGGCGAAGGAACTCGCCAAGAACGGCGGCAAGCCGTCGCCCAACCCCGCCGTGACCAATTTCGGCGAAGCCACCGGCGCGACCGTGCTGGCCGACGACATCGAGAAGGTCGCCGACAAAATCGTCGATCGTGCCTGGATCGTCGTCCATTCCGGCTGGGACAGGCTTTTCGTCGGCGACCCGCCCCAGGATCCGTTCCTGCACCCCTATATCAACGGTTTGAACTATCCGGGATTCGGCAAGGCGGCGGTCGAAAAGCTGATCGAGATCGAGAACCGCAAGGGCGTGCGCATCAACGGGATCATGATGGACAATCTATCGATCGATTCAGGCGAATCCGGGCGCGGATCCGACGGCAAGAATCCGTTCGGCGACGGCTGGTACGCCCATCAGCTCGGCCTGACGCGCGGCTGGAAGCTGCTGGAGAACGGCGCCGGCACGGGGCAGCTCGCGAACGAATCCGGCAACTGCACGCTGATCGCCGGCGCCATCCGGCTGACATCCGCCACCGGCGCCCCGGCACGGGTCGTCGCGATCTGCCGCTAGGGGAGTCTTATACCGGCGGCACCGACCCGCTATCTCTCCCGGCCATCCATAACGATAATTCCATAGGTGGCCGGAAGGGGAGCGGGCCGGTGCGATTCCGCCTTAGCGGATTGCGAACGTATCCGGCCGGTCAGATATTGTAGATATCGATCGGTCCGACGATCCGGTCGTCGTGGATGAAGATTTTCTTCCGCGCGATGCGGATTCCGTCGCCGGTTTCGCGCAGGCCGTATTCGTACAGCCCGCCGCGCGTGACCGCGCCGCGCACCCGCGCATAGCTGCGCACCGACCAGGTCGCCGAAACATTCGTAATTCCGTCCGCTTCGCCCTGGACCAGCACATTGGTCACCAGATGCGACGTGTGCGGCAGCGGATCGGTGGCGTAGGAATCCCCGCCCTCGATCCGGAAGATACGCGCCTCCAGCCCGGCGCGGTCCATGTACATCAGGCTGACGTCGTTGTCGGGATCGTCGGTCCAGTCCTCGTCGCCGACCATCGCCGGCGCCCAGTAGACCGCGTCCCCGGCATAGAGGGCCAGCCAGTCGTCCCAGCGTCTGGTGTCGAGGTACCAGGCTTCGCGGTACAGAAATTCCGCGGCCCGGTCGGTGGAGATCGTCATGTCGCGCGCGTCCGGGAGACCGTCGATGGCCCTACTCTGCCGCGATGGCCGCCGCGCCGTCGAGGCGGTAGCCGTATTTTTTATCCAGCTCCAGATCGCGGCAGATATCCAGACCCTTTTGAAGCGCCGCGGGGTCGAGCTGCTGCAGCGGCTTGCGCAGCGGGCCCGCGGGCAGGCCGACGGCCCGCATCAGGCTTTTCATCGACACGGGATTGATCGTCGAATAGGCGAAATGCAGCATCGGCAAGTTGGTCAGCCACGCTTCGCGGCAGGCGAAAGCGTCGTCGCCGGTGGCCCACGGGGTGGAGATCACGGCCATTTCGGCGGGAATGATATTGCCGGTCATGTTGGCGGTGCCGTGTCCGCCGAGCGCCATCATCGGCACCACCAGGCCGAGATTGGGCGAACAGCAGCACATCAACGACATGTCGGGCCTGGCGGCGCAGATTTGCGCCACCTGGCCGACGCGGGTGGTGGATTCCTTCAGCACGGTAAAGCGCGGATGCTCGGCGAGGCGCAGCAGATCCTCGGTCTTGAGGTCGGTGCCGACGCGCGGCGGGTTGTTGTAGAAGCCGAGCGGAATGGTCGACGCGTCGGCGACGTCGAGGCAGAACCGCACGATGTCGGCATTGGACGCGCAGATATAGGCCGGCGCGGCGATGATGGCGCCGTCCGCGCCCTCGGCGGCCGCCTGCCGGACGTAACCGATGGTGCCTTCCGTCGTCGTGCCGGTGCAGCCGTAATAGAAATGCATCTTGCCGGAGCGCATCTTCATGGTTTCGCGCACGATGGCGTGGCGCTCATCCGGGGAGAGCATCGAGACCTCGCCGGTCGATCCCATGAACAGGATCGCCGACGTGCCGTTTTCCTCGTGAAACCGGATCAGCGTGCGGAAGCCCTCGAAGTCGATGCTGCCGTCGGCATTCATCGGCGTGATCAGGGCGACGAAGGACCCGGTGATCAGATCGGTGCTCATGGTCGATTCTCCTATATTGGCAGAGATACTAACCGAACCGGCAGGGTTTTATCAAAGCGATTGGCCGGACAGGCGGTCGGGGTCTGCCTGCGGACCGGCGGCGGCGGCACGAGACGGGGACCAAGCCGGATCGCGATCGAGGAAAGTCGAACCCGGTTCAATCTTCCGGGGAATGCCCGGGCAGCTCTCTGACACGCCGGTATTCCTCGTAGGGCCGGACGTCGCCGTCGGCGATGCGGTAACCCGTCCGGGCCAGTTCGGTCTCGGACGACCGGGTGCTCATGATACCGGTGACGGTGACCGCGGTAAAAAGCCCTCTAACCCTGATCGGGTTTTTCACCGTCACATAAACGATCTGGTTGCGGGGCGGCGGCGGCGCATGGATGCAGGCGCCGACATAGGGCACCAGAAGGAACTCGCTGACCCGCATCCCTTCGTGTTTGAGCGGGACCACATATCCCGACAGACGCACGCCGCGGCCGTCGAGCGAAGCGACCACCGGCGGCGGTTCGGCGTCGCCGGACATCAGGCTCTTGACGATCTGAAGGACGGGCGAGACACGCGTATAGTCCGGCCCGCCGCTGCCTTCGGGGACAAGCTGGTCCCAGGTGAGGTCGAGCGTCTTCGGCGCCGCCGACACACCGACAGCCAAGATCAAACAGGCCATCGTGGCCACGATCGCACCGTGTAGACGCAAGGGTTCCGGCCCTTTCGCGTTGCGGGAATTACGACCGAATATAACAGGCCGCTACGAGCCTGGCGATGCGCCGCGGGGGAGAGGATCGAACCGGTTAACCGAAACTGCGGTTCATCAGCTTTTCGGCGTTGGTCTGATACAGCTTCTTCTGGACGTCGGATTCCAGCTCCATCCGTTTCAGGCTTTCGAACGTTTCCGCCACCGGCGCAAACGGCGCGTCGGTGGAAAAACAGACGTGATCGGGGCCGAAATAGTCCATCCCGGTGGGGAACGCGGAGGACGATCCGAACATCGCCGTGTCGCCGTAGAACATCTTGAAATATTCGCCGTGCGGGCGCTTCAGCGACGACAGCACGTTCGAATAATCCTCGTCCGCCGTGCGCGCGCCCAGAACGGCGAGCCCGGCGCCGACGCGTTCCTCGAAATAGGGGATCATGCCGCCGAGATGATGCGTCAGGATCTTGATCTTCGGATAGCGGTCGAACAGCCCCCACAGCACGAGCCGCACCATCGCGACCGACGTCTCGTATGGCCAGCCGAGCGCCCACCAGATCTCGTAGCGGGATTTTTCCTCCGCCGCGTAGTCGGTCATGTCGGACGTGCGCGCCGGGTGCATCCAGATCGGCAGGTCGTAGTCCGCCATGGCGGCGAAGACGGGCTCGTAATCCGGATGGTCGAGCGGGCGCCCCCCCACATTGGTGAAGATCTGCACCCCGACCGCGCCCAGATCCGTCACCGCGCGGTGCAGCTCGTCCATGGTTTCGTCCATCGAATGCATGGCGAGCGCAGCGACGAAGCCGGGGAAGCGGTCGGTGTTCTTTTCCACCATCTCGGCCATGGTGTCGTTGCCGATGCGCGCCAGCTCGATCCCCTGTTCGGGGGTCGTGATGTCTTCAAGCGGCGGATTGGGCAGCGAGATGATCTGACGGTAATCGCCGAACGGGTCCATCGCCCGGAACCGCGCGTCGAGATCGTGGACCTCGGTGACGGATTTCATCCGCTTGCCGATATTGCCCAGCGACGGGGCCACCCGGCTCATGTTTTCGTAGAATTCGTTGGGAAAGATATGGGTGTAGATGTCGATATACATGGGCGCGCTCCCCGTTTGATTTCGGAAAGATTAGCGCGTTTTGATCAGCGAGGCACACCTGTGCAGATCGAAAAACATAATTCCCTCTCCCCACCGGGGAGAGGGGGAGACACGCTTATTTCACCCTCTCCCTAACCCCTTCATCCGCTTCGCGGCTTCAGCCTCAAGGGGGAGGGGACAAGAGAAGTATGCGCCTGTCTCGCCTGCACGGCCGCGCCTCAGATATCCGGCCAGTACTCGATCGGCAGCCCGGTGTGGTTTTCGGCATAGAGAATCTGGGGCGTCCGGTCGCTCACCAGATAGCGCAGCTGGGCTTCCGCCATGCGCTGATCGAAGGCGCTGCGATCGGGATATTGATGGTACATCGCCGTGTTGGCCCAGGAGAACCGCTGGACCTGCCAGTTCCGTTCGAGCGCGATATCGGAATACCGTTTCAGCAGGGCGTCGTCGTCTTTCTTGAAGTGGTCAATCAGCGCCGCCGACAGAACGCTGACGTCGGCGACCGCCGAGTTCAGGCCTTTCGCCCCGGTGGGCGGCACCACATGCGCGGCATCGCCGGCGAGGAACAGCCGGCCGTGCTGCATCGGCTCGGAGAAAAAGCTGCGCAGCGGCGTGACTTCCTTCTGCAGGATTGCGCCCCGTTCCAGCGACCAGCCGGGCGCGCCGAGCCGCACGTCGAGCTCGTCCCAGATCCTGTCGTCCGACCATTCGTTCAGATCCTCGTCCGGCGCGCATTGCAGATACAGCCGGCTGATCGAGGGCGAGCGCATGCTCAGGAGCGCGAACCCGTTCTCGTGATGGGAGAACAGCGCAACCTCTTTCGACGGCGGTGCTTCGGCCAGCACGCCGAGCCAGCCGAAAGGATAGACGTTTTCATAGGTTCGCAGCACATCGGCCGGCATCGCCTGGCGTGATGCGCCGTGAAACCCGTCGCAGCCCGCGACGATATCGGCCGTCAGCTCGTGCGTCTCGCCGTCGTGTTCGTACCGCACCGTGGGCCTGTCGCCGTCGATGCCCTCGATCGCGACAACCGGCGCTTCGTAGATCACGTTGTGGTTTTCATCGGCGAGCGCCTTCAGCAGGTCGCGGGTAATTTCCTGCTGTCCGTAGACGGTGACGCCGCGGCCGATCAGGTCTTCGAAATCGAGCATGTAATGCTCGTTGCGATAGCCGATGCAGACGCCGCGGTGATACATGTGCTCCTTCTTCAGGCGCTCGCCGACGCCTGCCTTGATCAGCAGATCGACCGTGCCCTGCTCCAGCACGCCGGCGCGGATGCGCTGTTCCACATATTCGCGGCTACGCGCTTCGATGACGATACTTTCTATACCGCGGAGGCGCAGGATCCAGGCCAGTAACGATCCGGACGGTCCGGCCCCGACGATGGCTACGGGAACGTGCATGATGATGTCCTCTGTTCTTGAGCGATGATGACCGGGGGCCCGGTCCGATTACGCGACCGTCTCAGGCCGCGTCCTGCAGGGTGATCAACCCCATTCCCGTGGTCATGGGGGCATAGTAGTTGCGGTGGATCCGCTCCGCATCGGGCGTCATCGCGCCGCGCATGGTCAGCCACATGATCAGTTCGACCGCTTCGGCCCCCGCCTGATCCATCAGTTCGTGATGGGTCATCTCGCAGAGCGACTGGGGATCGTTTTCGATGCGGTCGAGGAACCACTGATCGAAGTCCGAATTCAGATGTCCGAAGCGTTCCCCGTGAAGCTGGTGCGGCATGCCGCCGGTTCCCATGACGGCGACATTAATGTCGCGGTCATAGCTTTCGACCGCGCGGCGCAGCGCCTGTCCCAGTTTGAAACACCGAAGCGCCGTCGGAATGGGATGCTGCAGGACATTGACCTGCACGGGGACCACTTTGACCGGCCAGTCGCCCTGCTGGGGAAAGCACAGATCCATCGGGACCAGCAGACCGTGTTCGACGGCCATGTCCTTGCACACCGTGATGTCGAATTCTTCTTCGTACACCAGATGCCGGCAGATATGAGCGGAGAATTCGAGATCGCCCTTGATCGGCGGCAGCGGCCTGACGCCGAACCCTTCGTCGGCGATGGCATATTCGGATGCCGCGCCAACCGCGAATGTCGGATATTTCGAGAACGAAAAATCGCAGGCGTGGTCGTTATAGATAACGATATAGATAACGATCGCGACATCTACTTTGCGGTCGTCCGACAGCCAGGTTCTAACCGGCACGTAGGCATCGAAGAGCGGCTTCCATTCCGGGGCTTCCTGCCGGCCCTGGTCGACCACCGCACCGATCGACGGCACGTGAGAGGTTCCAATTCCAGCGACAATTCGGGCCATGTCAGGTTGCTCCTTCTTCATTGCGGGTTTTAAGAAATTCTTCGTAGGAAATGCCCAGCTGCTGGGCCCCCAGGGGATAAAGGCCGACATCGAACAGATGGGCGATGCGGACGACGTTGTAGATATTGCCGCCCGTCTTCACGAGATTGAGCCAGTCGTTGTCGAGTATCAGTTGCTTTTCCTCGGCAGTCAGGTCGAACCGATCCATGACGCCGTTCATGTCCGCCTTGAACGCATCGCGGTTTTCCGCGCTGTTGAGCCATTCGGCCAGACGGTTTACACGCCGCCCCTTTTCGCTCATCTCCAGGTCGAAAACATAGGTATCGGCAATCGGATTGTCCGGGTCTCGCTGATCGATCATTTTGTCGCCCTCGCGCTGTACGGAGCGGCGGTCCGGGCCGTCCCGTCATGAACAAATTCGTGATGGGGACGACGGTAGATTGACATGTATAATTTGACAATCATGTTATATTGAAACTTACCTTCCCGATTATATTGACAATTGGCAGGGCCGGCATGGCGAACAAGGTCGAACAGATGCGCGCCTTTCAGGCCGTCGTGGAGACCGGCGGATTTTCCCGCGCCACCGGGCGGATCGGCATGTCACGCGCCGCTGTCAGCCGCCACATTATCGATCTGGAGGACCGGCTCGGCGTCCGGCTTCTGAACCGGACGACCCGGCAGATGAGCCTGACGGAGGCCGGCGAGACGTTCTACGAAAAATGCTGCCGGATCCTCGAAGAAATCGACCACGCCGAACGCAGCGTTTCCGATTCATCCACCGGGCCGCAGGGAAATTTGCGGGTCGTCGCCCCGGTCAATTTCGGCCTCAGCGATCTGGGCGAGGCGGTGGTCGAATTCCTGCAGGCGTTCCCGCTGATCCAGCTGGATCTGAGCCTGAGCGACCAGACCGTCGATCCGATGGAAGGCGGATACGATATCGCCATTCGCCTGCAGATGTCGGAACCGCAGATTCCGAAGACACTGGATATCGTTCGGATCAGCCAGTCGACGCGGATACTGTGCGCGTCGCCCGTCTATCTGGACCGGCACGGCGAGCCTGTCGATCCCGATGCGCTCGGCGATCATCAGTGCCTGTCCTACAGCTATGTCGACGATCCGGGCACCTGGCGGCTTTCGCGCGGCGACCAGGAATATGCCGTTCCCGTGAGCAGCCGTATCACGACAAGCGCGGGGCGTGTCATCGCCGCCGCCACCGAACAGAGCCTCGGAATCGGCTACGGCCCGGAGGCGTTTTTTCGCGACGCGCTCGCCGAAGGGACCATCAGGCAAGTGCTGGCGGATTACGATCTGCCGCGCGCCTCGATCTACAGCCTGTCGGCGCGGAGCCGATACGTGCCGGCGAAAATCGGCGCCTTCAATACCTTCATGGAACGCTTTTTCGTCGGGCGTATTTTCTGAGACCGGCACTCGGCAAAGAAGGGCGGCCCATTCGGACCGCCGTCTATGCCAGCTGCCGATCAGCTCGGGTCGGGGGTCGTCCGCAGATAGGGTTTGTGCTCCGTGAAGCCCTTGGGGAATTTCTTTTCGGCTTCTTCGTTGGACACCGACGGCACGATGATCACGTCGTCGCCGGGTTTCCAGTTGACCGGCGTCGCCACCGGCTGCGCCTCGGTCAGCTGCATGGAATCGACGACGCGCAGGATCTCGTCGAAATTGCGCCCCGTGGTCATCGGATAGGTGATCTGCAGGCGCACCTTCTTGTCCGGGCCGATCACGAACACGGTGCGCACCGTCTGGTTGTCGACGGGCGTGCGGTCGGCGGGATCACCGCCGGCGCTGGCGGGCAGCATGTCGTAGAGCTTGGCGACGTTGAGGTTGGTGTCGCCGATGATCGGGTATTTCGGCGCCGCGCCCTGCGTTTCCTCGATGTCCCTGGCCCAGGCTTCGTGATTGTCGACGCCGTCGGCCGACAGGCCGATGACCTTGACGCCGCGCCTGTCGAATTCCGGCTGCAGCTTCGCCATGTAGCCGAGCTCGGTCGTGCAGACCGGGGTGAAATCCTTCGGGTGCGAGAAAATGATCGCCCAGTTGTCGCCGATCCAGTCGTGAAATTTGATCGGTCCGTGGGTGGTTTCCGCCTCGAAATCGGGGGCGATGTCGCCAATGCGTAATGCCATGTGCCTGTCTTGGGTGTGATGAAAGGAACGTCCCCTGCCCGTTCCCGTCAGGTATGCACCGCCCTGCCGGGTGTCAAGCGCGCGCCGGTCCGCTTGAAAGTGGAAACACCTGTGCGCCGCCGGCATATTCCCTGACGAAAAGTTTATCCGCTTGGCGCCGCTTAGGGACTATATGTTAGGCATACACCGAACGTCCGGCCCAGAAACACAGGAAAACTCATGGATATCGCGGCACCCAGCAACATCGCACCCCTCGATGCGTCCAAGTTCCAGAACCCGCAGACCACCGCCGCCGGCGAGCCGCGCGCCGCCGTGTCGCTGCGCGCGCTGCAGACGCTTTGGATCAATACCGGCACGCTGTGCAATCTGACCTGCGCCAACTGCTACATCGAATCGAGCCCGACCAACGACCGGCTGGTCTATATCACCGCCGCCGAAGTCACGGCCTATCTGGACGAGATCGAGGCCGACGGCCTCGGCACCGGGGAAATCGGCTTTACCGGCGGCGAGCCGTTCATGAACCCGGACATGATCGACATTCTGGACGCGACGCTGTCGCGCGGCTTCCGCGCGCTGGTGCTGACCAACGCGATGCGCCCGATGGCGAAGATGCGCGACGGCCTCAAGCGCCTCCGCGAAGAATACGGCGATAAACTGGTGATGCGCGTCTCCATCGATCACTACGACCGCATGCACCACGAAAAGGAACGCGGCCCCCGGTCGTGGGAACCCGCCATCGCCGGGCTGCAATGGCTGTCGGAGAACGGTTTCAATATCAACGTCGCCGGGCGCACCTTCCGGGACGAGGACGAAGCGGGCCTGCGCGCCGGATACGGCAGGCTGTTCGCCAATATCGGCCTGACCATCGATCCGCAGAACCCGGTCGATCTGGTGCTGTTCCCCGAAATGGACGAGATGGCCGACGTGCCGGAAATCACCACCGCCTGCTGGGGCATCCTGAACGTATCGCCCGACGCCATGATGTGCGCGACGTCGCGCATGGTGGTGAAGCGCCGCAGCGCCGACAAGCCCGTGGTCGTGCCCTGCACGCTGCTGCCCTACGACGAGCGTTTCGAGATGGGCGAGACCCTGGCGGAAGCAGCCGCCGACGTGCCGCTGAACCACCCCCACTGCGCCAGGTTCTGCGTGCTCGGCGGCGGGGCCTGCAGCGCCGGGTAGGAACCGGTCCCGCCACCCTCCCCCATGACAAAGAAATTCGGCTGAGTTAAGGCCCCAAGGTGAGGCCTCCAGTGCATCGGGAAAAGATGCGCGGTCGGGGAAGAGTAGGTCGTTAGAGAAGGGGTGGACCTTGTTCAGTAATTTTTTCGCGGGCCGGCGGCAGAGTGCCGCGCGCGGCCGTCTCCGTTTCGTTTCGTATATTCCGGTTTTCGTTCTGACGTTGCTGTTTGTTTTCACGGCGGCAGGAAACCGCGCCGTCGCGGCGCCGATCACCACGCCGGGGGATCTGGTCAACGGACAGCAATACCGGCTGGCCTTTGTCACCAGCACCCGGCGCGACGCCCTGTCGACAGACATCGCTGACTACAATGCGTTCGTCACCGCCGCCGCGAACTCTCAGGCTGCGCTCACATCGCTGGGAACGATGTGGACGGCCATCGGTTCGACCGCGACGGTCGACGCGCGCGACAATACCGGCACCAACCCGCTGACCGACGGTCTCGGCGTGCCGATCTACCTGCTGGACGGCAGCACCCGCATCGCGGACAACTACGCCGATCTCTGGGACAATTCCATCGCCTCGCCGCTTGGCATTCAGGAAGACGGCACCCCCGCGCCGGGCCTTAGCGGCGGCGGCACGTTCTTCACGGAATCCGTCCACACCGGCACATTCACCACGGGCGAGGGCTTCCCTGGCCGGGAACTCGGGAACGTGCTGGTGGAATCCGGCCTGACGTTCACGACCTCGCCCTGGGTGGCCAACAGCCTGTTCTTCAATACGAACCAGCTGCGATTTTTCGCAATTTCCGACGTGCTGACCGTGGGCGCAACGGCCTCCATCTCCGAACCGGGTGCCGCGATCCTTCTGTCGCTCGGCGTAATCGGCCTGATGCACCGTCGGATGCGCCGGCGCTGATCTGCGCGTCCGCGACAGGGCCTGCAACGCGGGCGCGGCACTCTGATCTTTATCCCGTCATTCCCGCGGAGTCGGGAATCTTCAGGCGACCCGGGAATTTTGCCGGGAGATCCCCGACCTCATCCTGGGGAGCGCGCTTACGCGCGTCTCGAAGGAGCGGGGATGACGCCGTATTGATTGAGGCTTGGCGGCCCTACAGATTCTTCTCCAGCCAGGCGAACATCTTCGCCGTCGAATCCGCCGTCGCGGCGGCGCGGTAGCCCTGCGGGTTGTGGAAATTCTGGAAGGCGTGGCCGCAGCCGTCGTAGCGGTGGAATTCGTGGGCGATGCCGAGCTCGGTCAGCCGCGCGTCTATTTTGTCGACGTCGGCTGGGGACGGGTTTTCGTCGTCATTGCCGAAGAAACCCAGCGACGGGCCGCGCAGTTTGTCCAGCTTTTCGAACGGCGGCACGTCGCCGGTGCCCATCGTCTTGAACATGTTGCCGCTGTAATAGGCAACGTTGCATTTGAACGCCGGGATCGAGGCGGCGCCGAGGAACGACACGCGCCCGCCCATGCAGTGCCCGGCGATGCCCATGCGGTCGGCATCCACGCTGTCCAGCCCCTGCAGCAGCGCCACCGTGGCGTTGAGATCGGCGACGATCTGGTTGTCGTCGAGGTTCTTGATCGAGTCCCGCGTGTCCTCGCCGTCGGGGCGGCGGTGATGCAGATGCGGCGTCGCCGCGACGTACCCCTGGCCGGCCAGATCCTGGACGAACTTCGTCGTCGCCGCATCGTTGCCGGCGCGGTGATGGGCGACCACAATAGCCGGATGCGGGCCCGGCGCGGCGGGTTCGTCGACGAAAACGTCCATGTCGACCCCGTCGACGGTGAGCGTTTCCCAGCGTGCGTTGGATGGCATGGTTGGATCTCCCTTCCATAGATAGGCGGCGTGAAGTGTGTCATTTCGTTTTACGTCTTCGACGCGGTCCCGGCCAGCCCCGGCACGCTGGTCCTGGACCAGAAACAGCCGACCGTTAACCCTGAAAGGGTCTGTCGTCCGATTGTCAGCGGTTTAAACGCTCGCCGGGCGAAACGTGCTCAAACTGTCGGTATTTTTGACAAATCCCGAACCGGCGGCCTTGAGGTAATTTCTAACCTGCTGAAATATACCGAATAAAATTATTGGCGCGAGTCTTGCTTGGAAAGCGCAACAGCCGGTCAAGGCATTCAATTGAGAAGCAAAAATGAGAAAACTGAAATCCATTCTTCAGAGTACGTATGCCGGGATCGCGGCAGTGGGGATCCTTTGTGCCGCGTCATCCGCATCCGCGTCATTCATTAGTGTAGGCGGCTACGATTCCTTCGACATAAGCGGACTGCCCGGCGGAGATCTGGGCGCGGCCATGCTGAATCCTGCGAATCATCCGACATTCGGTGTCAGCGGGTTTACCGATGCCGGCGATGTCGCATTCGGAAGTGCCACCGCGAGCTATCTCAGCGGCGTCGATATGTTTTTTACCGGCCGTCTAGGGATAACCAGTTCACCGTCGGGAAGCGATATCACCAACCTCGTGAATTTCGTGAATGACGGCGGGGTCCTGGTCATAAACAACGACAGGTCTACGAGCTTCACTTCCCTGGATCCGCTGCTGAACGCGTTCGGCATAGATCTAGTACCCCTGCCGACGTCGAGCGTCGAAACACTTAACATCACTGATCCCGCGCACCCGATCATGGACGGTCCGTTCGGGCAGGTTTTGTCGATGGGGTTAAGAGACGCGTCGCGATACCTTGCACTGACGCCCGACGTGACTATCGCTGCGACCTGGCTGAATGGTGACTCCGCAATCGCGACGCTGGGACCCGGCGCGGGGCGCCAGGGTGCGGTAATCGTGTTGCCGGATGTCGAAAGGTTTCTGCTCGATTTCGACAGCTCGCTGGGCACTGGCGACACCGAAACGGCGACCCTGAACGCGATAGCCTACGGCGTTTGGGTCATCAATGCCCCTGCGGTGCCCGAACCCGGAACGCTGGCCGTCCTGGGCCTCGGATTTACAGGTCTCTATCTCGTGCGGCGCCGCAAACTGCGCTGACAGGCGCCCCGAACCAACCTGGATCAGAAACGGCGGTTTTCCGGAACCGCCGTTTTTTATGACCTGCTTCCTCCCCGTTTGAGGCGCAAGAAAACCCTGCTAATTCCGAAATCTACCCCTTCGCCCCGGCGCGCACGTTCTTTTTCCGTTTGATCTTCGTATCGCGGCTTTCCCGCGTCGGCGGCAGCAGGTCTTTGCGCTGGATACCGTCGGGCAGGAACCATTCGGCGAAGGTTTCGGGCGCGGGGTGCCACTGGCCGGGCTGCCAGTCCTCGGTCAGGTAATCCTCGTCGCAGAAATATTCGGTGGCGCCGCCGGCCGGACAGTTGAAATACCAGAAATAGGCCGACGAGACGTGATGCCGTCCCGGCCCGACCGCGACCTTGTGCTTTTTGCCCTGAAAACGGATGCCGGCGGCGAACAGTTCGTGCAGGTCTTCGACGCCGAAGGCGACATGGTTGATCGACGCCTTGCCGGATTCGGATTCGAGGAAGAACAGATTGTGGTGCCCGCCGCGCTTCGCCGCCCGCAGGAACACGCCGCGCCCGGTGTAATAGTCCGACACCGAGAAGCCGAGACGGTCGACGTAGAATTTTTCGATTTTCCCGATATCCGGCACGGCGAACACGCAATGGCCGATATGGGTCGGCTGGACGCGTTTGTGATAATGGGCGGGCGTGTTGATGCGATCCGCGCGGGACGCGGAATTCATCGGCCGGCGGGTGTCCTTCAGCCTGCGGCGACGGGTCATCCGGAACGCGATGCCGAGCCCGAAATCGTCGACCGAATGCAGCGTGCCGTCCCTGTCGGCGGCGACGGCGCGGTCTTTCGACAGTTCCTTTTCGATCCGTTTCAGGTCCGATTTCGCGGTCACGCCCCAGACGATTTCGCGCACGGTCGATCCCGGCTGAATGGCTTTCGGCAGGTCTTTCGCGCCCCTTGGCCGAAGCACGATCTGCGATCCGTCGCGGGTCTCGAACACCGATTTCGTCGCCCCGCCCGACAGCTTTTTCAGCCCCCAGTCGGCGAAATAGCTGCGGCATTTTTCCATGTTGGCGACGCCGTAGACGACGGCGTCTATTCCGTTGAGGGCCATTGCCGAATCTCCCTTCTGACGTTTCCGGAATTCAGCCTATCTCATTTTCCGCCGGCGCGGTATCGCACCCGCCCGCTCCCTCCGGCCTCCCGCAAGGCGCCGTTCAAACCAGATACAGGTTCAACGGCCATATGGACGGCGGGCGGCGGGGGCGGCATATTGTTGGGCAATCAACAATAACGGGCGGGACCGATCCGTGCGACTGGGAGACATTCTTCGGCTGGCGGCGCAGCGCGATCCGCGAAAATGCGCGATCGTGGCGGGCGATTTCCGCATCGACTATGCCGCCTACGACGCCGCCGCCAACCGGTTCGCCCACCTGCTGCTGGATGCCGGAATCGAAAAGGGCGACCGCATCGCCACCGCCCTGTTCAATTCGCCGGAATACGGCATCGTCCATTTCGGCAACGCCCGCGCGGGCAGCGTATTGGTTCATATCTCGCCGATGTATGCCGGCCCGGAAATCGCCCGCATCGTCGAACGCACGCGGCCCCGGGTGCTGGTGATCGATGCCGCCATCGAGGACAAGATCGCCGCGGTGCGCGACCGGATGGCGTCGGTCGAAAAGCTGATCGTCGTCGGGAAGGATTTCGACGCCGCCATCGCGGACTGCCCCGATACCGGTCCCGCAATCGACATCGACCCCGCCGACCCCGTCGCGATGACGTTCACCGGCGGCACCACGGGCGAGCCCAAGGGCGCGGTGGTCAGCCACGATGCCCGCTACGTGTCCGCCTGGACGACGGCGATCGAACATCGGGTTACGGGCGAGGACGTGACGGGCATTCTGACGCCGATGTTCCATGCCGTCGGGCTGATGATCTGGTACCAGGCGACGATCCTGGCGGGCTGCACCTCGGTGATGTTCCGCAGATGGGACGTCGCCGACTTCATCGCCCGGACCGAGGAACACGGCATATCGTCGGTTTTCATGGTGCCGGTGCAGGTGCGCGACCTGATCGACGCGCCCGAATTCGACGCGCACCGGCTGCGCAGCCTGAAGAACATCGGCGCCGGCGGCGCGCTGACGCCGGAAGGGCTGATCGCCGACTGCCGGGCCGCCCTGCCCGATTGCGATTACACCGATCATTACGGCCAGTCGGAAACCGGTCCGCTGACCATCCTGCGGCCCTGGGAAGCGGACGCGCACAAGGGCTCCATCGGCCGCCCCGCCACCGGAGTCGAGATCCGCATCGCCGATGCGGAGGGCAACGCCGTCCCGCCCGGCACCATCGGCGAGCTGACCTGCCGCGGCCCGTTCCTGATGGACGGCTATTTCGAAAACGGGGAAGAGACCGTCGCCTATTTCCGCAAGGGCGACGGCTGGGGCTGGTCGGGCGACCTGGCCGTCGCCGACGAGGACGGCTTCATCACCCTGGTGGGCCGCTCGAAGGAGATGATCGTGTCCGGCGGGATCAACATCTATCCGCGCGAGGTCGAAATCGTGCTGGAGGATCATCCCGCGGTCGCCGAATGCACGATCTTCGGCGTCCCCGACGACCGCTGGGGCGAGGCGCTGATCGCCTATGTGGTGCGCCGGGCGGACGCGGAAGAAACCACCGAAGACGCCCTGCTGGCCCATTGCATCGACCAGCTCGCCCGCTACAAGCGCCCGCGCGAGATCGTGTTCGTCAGCAACATCCCCAAAACGCCGTCGGGCAAGATCCAGAAACCGCTGCTGCGCGATGCGTATCTCGACGGGCGGGTGCTGCCGTAGGGGCACTCTACAGCTGTCATTCCCGCTCCTTCGAGACGCGCGCAAACCCGCTCCTCAGGATGAGGTCCGGAAGCTCCTTTCGCACCTGGCGCCCTATTCCCCCGGATTTGTTCCGGGGGTCCATGGGATAGGTCGTCTCCATGTCTGAAATGGATCCCCGGCACGAGGGCCGGGGGAATAGTCTGAAGAATACGGCCGATTTCGCTCCAACGCGGCTTGCCACAAGACGCCAGACGGCCAAAATGCGTGCCGGGTTCAACACGGAGGACACCGTCATGGTAAGCAAGTTCGAGGATTACTGCTGGGCCGACCTCATGGACGAGGAAACGCTGCAGATCTACAGCGCCTATGAGCGCCCGCTCCGCGTCGGGCCCAACGCCGCCGTGCTGATGATCGACGTCTATCAGGCAAGCTACGACGGCGGACAGCAGCGGGTGATCGACGTCATCCGGGACCACCCCAGTTCCTGCGGCGAACGCGCCTGGGCGATGGTTGAACCGGCCAAGCAACTGCTGGCCGCGGCGCGCGCCGCCGGTCTGCCGGTGATCTATTCGACCGGGGACGAACGCAGCAATGCGAAAGCCGGCCGGCCGACCAACCGCGTCACCCTGACCGAAACCGACGACGCCTATAACATCCTGCCTGAACTGGCCCCCGAACCGGCGGACCTGGTGGTCTACAAGCAGCGGGCGAGCTGTTTCTACGGCACGCCGCTGATGTCGCACCTGGTCGGACTCGGCGTGCAAAGCCTGATCGTCGGCGGCGGCACGACGTCGGGCTGCCTGCGGGCCGGGGTACAGGACGCCAAGGCGAACGGCTTCCATGTCACGCTGGTCGAGGAATGCTGCTACGACCGCACCCCGATCAACCACAAGGTCAATCTGTTCGACATGCATCACAAATACGCCGACGTGATGAAGCTCGCCGATGTGTTGGACCATCTGGACAAGCTGGCGCCGCGCCGCATGGCAGAATAACAGGCGTTCCGGCGCAAAGGCGGACGGGACAAATCCCGCCGCCGCATGCAAATTTGCCGCACCATCAGCCTGCTGCGCATATTGCCAACCTGCG
>Ga0181565_10000407_pt1 | contig 31856 bp, 35 predicted proteins | sample 101ome_16_FD_129661 | JGI IMG/M metagenome (GOLD analysis project Ga0181565, IMG submission 129661) | Coastal salt marsh microbial communities from the Groves Creek Marsh, Skidaway Island, Georgia - 101401AT metaG (megahit assembly) | ecosystem: Environmental > Aquatic > Marine > Intertidal... | reverse complement strand
GCCGATACCGGCACCAAGATGATCCACGCCGGCAAAAACACGAAAAGCACGATCATCTCAAAGGGTATTTCGGCCGGTAAAGGGCAGAATACCTATCGCGGCCTGGTCAAGGCGCTGGCCGGCGCCGACGGCGCGCGCAACTTCACGCAATGCGATTCCCTGCTCATCGGCGACGAGTGCGGCGCGTATACCGTGCCCTATATCGAGGTTTCAAACCCGGGCGCGCAGGTCGAACACGAAGCGACGACGTCGAAAATCAGCGAAGACCAGCTGTTCTATTGTCAGCAGCGAGGTCTGGACCCCGAGGAAGCGGTCTCTCTGATCGTCAACGGGTTCTGCAAGGAAGTATTGAAGGAACTGCCGATGGAGTTCGCGGTCGAGGCGCAGAAGCTGCTTGGCGTGACGCTTGAAGGCAGCGTGGGATAAGGAACGGAATTATGAGCTTGCTATCGGTAAAAGACCTGCATGTTTCGGTCGACGGAAAACAGATTCTGAACGGGATCGATCTCGAAATCGGTGAAGGAGAAATCCACGCCGTCATGGGCCCCAACGGGTCGGGCAAAAGCACGCTGTCTTATGTGCTGTCGGGCCGCGAAGGCTACGAGGTCACCCGGGGCGAGATCCTGTTCAAGGGTGAAAACGTCCTCGACATGGAACCGCACGAACGGGCCGGCGCGGGCATCTATCTGGCCTTCCAGTATCCGGTCGAAATTCCCGGCGTCTCCAACCTGACGTTCCTGAAAACGGCGGTGAACGCGGTACGGACCGCGCGCGGCCAGGAAGAGCTCGATGCCATCAATTTTCTGAAATTCGCCCGCGAAAAGGGCGAGATCCTGGAAATGAAGGACGAGCTCCTCAAACGCCCTGTCAATGTCGGGTTCTCCGGCGGAGAGAAAAAACGCAACGAGATTTTCCAGATGGCGATGCTGGAGCCGACCCTTGCAATCCTGGACGAGACGGATTCCGGCCTCGATATCGATGCGCTGCGCATTGTATCGGAGGGCGTCAACAAGCTGCGGGCGCCGGACCGGTCGATGATCGTGATCACGCATTATCAGCGTCTGCTTGACCATATCGTGCCCGACTTCGTGCATGTGCTGTCCAAGGGCCGATTCGTCGCCAGCGGCGGCAAGGAACTGGCGCTGGAACTCGAAAAGGACGGCTACGCCAAATTCGGCATCGAAGACGATGCGCCGCAGGCGGCCTGAGGTACGGATCGAGTATGTCGGACAGAGATAATACGGCGCCGATCGTGGCGACCTTCGAACAGGCGAGGGGAGATCTTCCCGGAAAGTGGCTGTCGGAGGTTCGCGCCGATGCCATCCGCTCATTCGAGGCGCAGGGTTTCCCGACGCCGCGCACCGAGGCCTGGAAATATACCAACCTGAACCGTCTGACCCGCACCGGGTTTGACCCGTTGGCGGAGATTGCGAAACCCGATACGGATAACTGGTCGAATCTGCTGGTCGACGGGGCAAGCAGGGTCGTGATCCTTAACGGCAGGTACGACGCGGAATCATCCGATATCGGTAATCTCCCCGACGGTGTATCGGTTACGGCATTGTCCCTGGCGGTAGAAGACACCGACCCGGTATTGGAAAACCGCCTGGCGCATATTGCGCCCAGCGAAGGGGCGCCGCTGGTGGCTCTGAACACCGCGTTTATGCGCGACGGTGTGGTTCTTAAGCTTGCCGACGGTGTTCAGCTCGAGCGCCCGGTACAAGTGTTGCATATCGTCGATGCGGCAGGTACGGCGCTTGCGGTGCATCCGCGCACATTGATCGTTGCAGGTGAGAACAGTGCTGCGACTGTCGTGGAAACTTTTGCCGGAGCCGCGGATTCCGTTTACTGGACCAATGCCGTGACCGAAATTCAGGTTGGTGGCAACGCGTCCGTAACACACGTGAAACGGCAGACGGAATCGGTTGAGGCCTATCATACCGCCTTGACCCAGGTGCGGCTGGATCGAGACGCGCGCTTTCGCTCGGTGGCGCTGGGGACCGGCGCGGCGCTGTCGCGTAACGAAACGCGGGTGTCGTTCGAAGGAGCTGGCGCGGAAGCGTCGCTCGCGGGCGGTGCGTTGCTGCGCGGCCGCCAGCATGCCGACAACACGACCGAGGCCGATCACAGGGTGCCGCATACGAACAGCAACCAGGTATTCCGTAACGTGCTCGACGATGCGTCTCATTCCGTGTTCCAGGGCGGAGTCATCGTTCGCCAGGACGCGCAGAAGACCGATTCCAGCCAGTCGAACAGAAATCTTCTCCTGTCGGCGGGGGCTCAGGCGGATACCAAGCCTGAACTGCAGATCTTTGCTGACGACGTGAAATGCGCACATGGCGCCACGGTAGGCGACCTGGACAAGAATGCGGTGTTCTATCTGCAAAGTCGGGGTATTCCGACTGATCAGGCGACATCGTTGCTGATCGAGGCTTTCATCGCCGAAATATTCGATGATCTGCCAGATGGACCGGTCGGCGACCATATTGGCAATGCGGTTTCGGCCTGGATGGCGGAGGCTGACTGATGGCGGTGAACGGTGCATATCCGATCGAGCGTATTCGCGCCGATTTCCCGATTCTGTCGGAACAGGTGCACGGCAAACCACTTGTCTATCTCGACAACGGTGCCAGCGCGCAGAAGCCGCGTGCCGTCATCGATCAGATATCGAAAACCTATGAAACGGGCTATGCGAACGTGCATCGCGGCGTCCACTACATGAGCCAGATCGCCACCGATGCCATGGAAGACGCGCGCCGGAAGGCCAGGGCATTCCTGAACGCGGCGGACGAGAAAGAGATCATCTTCGTTCGCGGTGCGACCGAAGGCATCAATCTGGTCGCCTCCAGCTGGGGCAGGGCGAACCTTCAGGCGGGCGACGAGATCATCCTGTCCGTTCTGGAACACCATTCCAACATCGTGCCGTGGCAGATCGTTGCCGAGCAGACCGGCGCTGTGATCAAGGTCGTGCCGATCGACGATTCCGGCGTTTTTCTGATGGATGAGTACGAAAAACTGTTATCGAGCCGGACGAAGATCGTCGCGGTCACGCATGTATCCAATGCGCTGGGGACGGTGGTGCCGGTCGACGACGTCATTCGGCTGGCCCGAGAAAACGGATCGCTCGTGCTTCTGGACGGATGTCAGGCCGTACCCCATATCCCGGTCGACGTGCAGGCGCTGGATGTCGATTTTTACGTCTTTTCGGGGCACAAGCTCTACGGTCCCAGCGGCATCGGCGTACTTTACGGCAAGGAAGCGCTACTCGATGCCATGCCGCCCTATCAGGGCGGCGGCGAAATGATCGACCGGGTAACGTTCGAAAAGACAACCTATGCCGAACTGCCTTTCAAGTTCGAGGCAGGTACGCCGCACATTGCCGGCATCATCGCGCTGGGTTCAGCAATCGATTATCTGGACGGGATCGGCTTCGACGCCATCGCAGCGCACGAGCACGACCTGCTGGACTATGCGACCGAGCGACTGATGGCGATGAACAGTATCGAGATCGTCGGCACTGCGCCCGAGAAGGCGGCAATCCTGTCGTTCAATATCCAGGGCGTGCATCCGCACGATGTCGGCACGATCCTCGACCACCACGGTATCGGCGTACGAACAGGGCATCATTGCGCGCAACCGGTTATGGACCGGTTCGATATCGCGGCGACGGTGCGGGCCTCTTTTGGCATGTACAACACGCGGGCGGAAGTCGACGCGCTGGTCGACGGGATCAAGCGCGTACAGGAGATGTTCGGATGAGCGCGGATCTCCGCGATCTGTATCAGGAGATTATCCTGGAACACAGCCGCAAGCCCAAGAACGCAGGCACGTTGGACGATGCGGACGGTGAAGCCAAGGGGAACAATCCCTTGTGCGGCGACAGAATCTCCGTCTACGTGAAGCTGGAAGGCGACCGGATTGCCGACGCGAAGTTCGATGCGCGCGGCTGTGCTATTTCCGTCGCCTCGGCCTCGATGATGACCGACCTGCTGAAAGGCAAGACGGTCGACGAGGCGAAAGCCGAATCGGAACGATTTACCGGTTTGCTGACCGGCAAAGACGCGCCCGATCTGGCCGAAGACGACGAACTGGCGGCTCTGACGGGTGTCCGCGAATTCCCGACCCGAATCAAATGCGCCACCCTGCCTTGGCATACTTTTGCCGCGGCGCTCGATGGCAACGATACCGACGTAACAACGGAATGAATGTGACCACGATGGATGAAACCGTTCAAACACCCGCGACGGAGGAGGCCGCGACGACCGCCACGGCAAACCCTGCGGAGAAGCTGAAAGAAGACGTGATCGCTGCGATCCGTGAATGTTACGACCCGGAAATCCCGGTTAACATTTACGATCTTGGACTTATTTACGACGTACATGTCTCCGAAACGTCAAAGGTCGATCTTGTGATGACGCTGACCTCGCCCCATTGCCCGGTCGCTGAGATTCTGCCGGCGCAGGTCAAGTCGCGCGTGGAACTGGTGGAAGGCGTGGACGAGGTCGATCTGGAACTGACATGGGATCCGCCCTGGACGCCGGATCAGATGTCTGAAGCGGCGAAACTGGAGCTGGGCTTTATGTGATCCGGAAAACGGATTGCGTAGGAATTGAAGAGTAAAGGAACGGACAGATGAGCACTGCTGTAATGTCACTGACGGAATCGGCGGCGGAACGCGTGAAGCACCTGATGGAGACACGCACCGAACCCGCGACGGGACTGCGGATAGGTATACGCACGGGCGGGTGTTCCGGAATGGCTTATTCGATGGAGTTCGCCGAGGACAAGGAGCCTCTGGACGAGGTCGTCGAGGAAAAGGGCGTGAAACTTTACGTGGATTCCAAGGCGCTGATGTTCCTGATCGGAACCGAGATGGACTATGTCGAAGACAAGCTGCAATCCGGCTTCGTCTTCAACAATCCGAACGAAAAAGGCCGTTGCGGCTGCGGCGAGTCATTTCACATCTGAAGCGGTCGATAACGAAACAAGGCGAGCGAGCGGCGGGCATTTCCCGCCGTTTTGCATTGAAACGGGGGAAAACGGAAATGGTAAAAGTATATTCTATCGACGGCGTGACGCCGGTGGTGCATCCCACTGCCTTCGTGCACCCCACGGCATCTTTGATCGGCGACGTCGTCATCGGGCCGGGGTGTTACGTTGGTCCGGGCGCGTCGATCCGCGCCGATTTCGGACGGTTCGAGATGGGCCGCGGCAGCAACTTTCAGGACAATTGCACCGCGCACGGGTTTGCCGGAGAAGACATCATCCTGGGTGAGGACTGCAATATCGGCCACGGTGCGGTGATTCACGGCGCTGTGCTGCACGACCGTGTGCTTGTCGGGATGAATGCCGTGGTGATGGACGGAGTCGTCCTCAACGACGATGTACTGGTGGCGGCGCTCGCCTTCGTGCCGGCTGCGATGGAAGTGCCGCCCGGCGTTATTGTGGCTGGTACGCCCGCCAGAGTGCTGCGCGATCTGACGGATGAAGAGAAGGAATGGAAAGTGGCAGGCAATCGGGACTATCACAATCTTGCCGTTCGGTGCCATGATTCCTTTAAGGAAGTGGAAGCGCTGACCGAACTGGACGCTCCGTTGCCGAGAATAAAAATGGACGGCTCGAAACCGCTCTATAAAACGCGTCAGGGAGAGTAGAGGGACGGCCCAGCGTGATGCCGCGCCGTGGACTATCAGGTAAATGCGTTAAACGTAATCAGCGTGAACGTGTCGGCAACGCCATCGAGCATCTGAAGTTCACTGGTGACGAAGTGGCCAATATCCATGTCGTCGTCCAGCGTGCATTTCATCATCAGGTCGTGCTGGCCGGAAATCGAATAGACCTCGGAGACGTGTTCCACATTATCCACGGCGGCGGCGGCGACGTCGTACGCCTTGCCGAGCTGGCATTTCACCATCACGAAAATTGTCTGCATCGTTTCGTTCCCTGATAGGCATGCCGACGGTCAGCTGGGACGCGCCGGTTTCTTGAGGAAATCTGGCATGTGATCGCCCAGTCCGACAACTGTATTTTCCTGCTCTTTATCGTTGTCGCCGCGGCCCCGGCCCCGGCCTCGGCTCCGTTTGCCGCGGGACTTTTCTTCAGCCTTCTTGGCAGGCCGATCATCCGGCGACGCGTTTTCGTCCAGCGAACTGCGCCGCCGTCGCGATGATTTCCGTTCTTCGGGCTTTGTGTCCTGTGTTTCCTGTTTTACGCGCGGCGGTTTGCTGCCCCCATCGGATTTCTGGGATTTGCCGCGTCCACCGCCTCGGCGCGATCGGCCTCGGCGCCGACCGTCGCCTTCTTCCAGGTTTTCCGAATTCAAACCGTCTATTTCCAGGCGCGGAATAGCGTTGCCCAGCAGGGTCTCGATCGAAGCCACATAGACGCCGTCGGACGGCGTGGCGAGCGTGAAAGCCCGGCCTTCGCGGCCGGCGCGCCCGGTACGCCCGATCCGGTGGATATAGTCTTCGGAATGCATCGGTACGTCGAAATTGAACACCACCGGCAGGTCATCGATATCGAGACCGCGAGCCGCTACGTCGCTGGCGACCAGAAAGTTGATCTTTCCGTCTTTGAACCGTTCCAGCGTTTCCGTCCGGCTTGCCTGATCCATATCGCCATGAAGACCTGCCGCGTTGAATCCGTGACTGCGCAGCGATTTGTCGAGGATATCGACGTCCCGCTTGCGGTTACAGAAGATGATGGCTGTCTCCACTTCTTCCTGCTTGATGATGCGGCGCAGCGCTTCGCGCTTTTCGCGCTGGTCGATGACCGTCAGGTTTTGCGTCACCGTCTCCGCAGCCGGCCGCGACTGGGGGGCGACCGTAATTTCCTTGGGGTTCATCAGGAACGCGTCGGACAGCCGCCGGATTTCCGGCGGCATCGTGGCCGAGAAGAACAGAGTCTGACGGATTTTCGGCAGCAGCGACACGATTTTTTCGACATCGGGAATGAACCCCATGTCGAGCATGCGGTCTGCTTCGTCGATCACCAGCACCTTGATATCGTTCAGCAGGATCCGCCCGCGTTCGAAATGATCGAGCAGGCGGCCGGGCGTAGCGATCAATACATCGACGCCACGGTCCAGTTTTTTGGTCTGTTCGTCCATGGACACGCCGCCGATCAGCAGCGCCATCGTCAGCTTGTTGTACTTGCCGTATATCTCGAAATTCTCGGCGATCTGGGTCGCGAGTTCCCGCGTCGGCGTCAGGATCAGCGATCGCGGCATGCGCGCCTTGGCCCGGCCGCTCGACAGTATGTCGATCATCGGCAATGTGAACGACGCCGTCTTGCCAGTGCCAGTCTGGGCGCAGCCAAGTACGTCGCGGGTCATCAGGACGTAAGGGATAGCTTCCTGCTGAATAGGCGTCGGTTCGACGTATCCTGCGTCTTCGATCGCCTTTAATACTTCCGGGCTCAGCCCGAGATCTGAAAAACTCATACCTGCTTGCATGTAGCTGAAAAAATGAGGTTCGCGAAAATCTTCGGTGATTTTGGCGCGAACCGTTATAAGTCAAAACCTTATAACATGTTTTTTGAATGAATAAAACAAACGGAAATCTCCTGCCATGCTGATGAATGCCGATGGCGCATGCCTGATGATTGTCGATGTCCAGCAGCGCCTGCTGACGGCCATGGATTCGCCGCGTGCCGTGATGAGCGGCTGTACTTTGATGATGAAGGCCGCCGATGTGATGAACGTGCCGATTGTGGTTACTGAGCAGTATCCGGAAGGATTGGGACCTACGGTCGAACCGCTGGCCGAACTGGCACCCGAAGATGCGTTCTTCAGCAAGGTTCATTTCTCGTCGACAAAAAACACGGCGATCATGGGCAAGATCAAGACGCTGAACCCGAGGCAGATCGTGATTGCAGGTATCGAAGCGCATGTCTGCGTACTTCAGACCACGCTTGGGTTGCTCGAAGCTGGGTTCGACTGTTTCGTGGCGGGCGACGCAACGTCGTCTAGGAAATCGGCGAACCACGCGGCGGGCATGGCCCGGCTGCGCGAGGCGGGGGCCGAGATCGTCACATCGGAAATGGTCGTGTTCGAGTGGCTGGAGAAAGCGGGCACCCCGGAGTTTCGCGAGTTGAGCAGGCTGCTGAAATGAGCGGAAAGCCTACTTTGATTCTGGTTCCCGGTTTGTTGTGCAGTGCCCGGTTGTGGGCTGCACAGATCGACGGGCTGTCGGATCTCGCCGATATTGCTGTCGCCGACATGACGCGGGACGACACCATGGCAGGCATGGCGCAGAGGGTGCTCGATTGCACAGACGGGACGTTTTCTCTCGCGGGATTGTCGATGGGAGGCTATGTCGCGATGGAAGTGATGCGCCGCGCACCGGAGCGGGTGGAACGCCTCGCATTGCTGGATACCGGCGCGCGGGCCGACACGGAAGAACAAACCATACGCCGAAGGGACCTGATAGGCCTGGCCGACCGCGGCGAGTTCAAAGCCGTAAGCCCCAAACTGCTGCCATTGTTCGTTCATCCGGATCGACTGGCGGACAAGGCGATGGTTGACGCGATTTCGAAGATGGCGGACAGCGTCGGGAAAGACGCTTTTCTGCGTCAGCAGCAGGCGATCATGCACCGGCCTGACAGCCGGCCCGGATTAGCGGCTATCGCGTGCCCGACGTTGGTGGTTTGCGGCCGCGAAGACGTTCTGACTCCGCCGGAGCTGAGCGAGGAGATTGCCGGTCTGGTGCCGGGTGCCGATTTCGTCCTGATCGAAGGCTGCGGCCATCTCTCGACGATGGAACGCCCGGACGACGTTAACGCCGCCTTGCGGAGCTGGATGAGCCGCTAGCTTCTATTTCGTCGCGTCGGCGGCAATCTTGGCGAAAATGACGTCCAGCTCTTTTGCCATGGCGTCCAGATCGGCGTTTTTATACGGACTGAACACGCTGGATGGCGTGCGGTAGCTCAGCGTCGCTTTGCCGTTCGTCGGGTCCTCGGTGATATAGAAGCGGATCGGGGCCTCGATCCCGGCGGCTACGCTGGCCTTCAGCATCCGGATCGCGAAATCGGGCCGGTACACGCCGACAACCATATTGCCGGGGATCGTCTTGCTGAGACTTTTGGCCCCGACCGTGGCGCTGGCCCGCGTGACCAGTCCCATCTTGTTGGATTTAATTGCGGCGTTGAGGCTTTTGACGAGATCACCGTAGGATTTACCTGTCTTGATGATTTCGGTGCGCGGGTAGGGCGTTGCGATATCGGCATTTGACGCAACTGGCGCCAAGATCACTAAGAAAGCACCGATTACGTTTAGGACAGTCCAACGATATCTCGCCCAAACCCAATTCGTCATCATCTCGGTCCCTTGATTGGGACATGACCCGCGTGAGCCTATCCCTGAAATTCACTAGAACGGCGTGAACCGCTCGAATGGAAATCGTCGTACCGGGGGATCATTGCCTGTGCAACCGCCCTCACAAGAATTTGAAAATCGGGATCGGCCGGTCCAGCCAGGTTGAGTGCGAACCCGGACGAGTAACTGATGGGGAATTTTCCATGACAGAAAACCGCATGCATGCTTGTTTGAGCGCGACTGGCCCGGGTTTTGATCGGTACATCGTTCTCGCACATCTCCCGCTCGGTAAACGGCTGAACGCCATTGAAAACGATTACGCTGTGGAACGCGTTTTTTTCGAGGTTCCGGGGAGCGGGTACGAACGTTACATCGCGTCCGAACGTGGCGTTCTTCATTAATCCGGTTACCGATTTGGCAAATTCATTTGTCGCTTCGGCTGCGAATGGAGAGCCGACCACAGCGGTCTTTAGGGACCCGTCCATAGTGGCAAATTCGAAAGCGCCGTCGTAGTAGTTTTGGCCGTACTCGGTGTCTATTACCTTGACCTGGGAACAGCCTGCGGTGATCAGCCCGGCTACCGCCAAGAATGCAATAATCGGTGTTTTCACGGTTGTCTCCATTCAAAACGGCGGACAGGATACCGGATATAGGTATCAATATCTTAACCGACAAATTAATTCAGCCCGGATTGGGAAAGAGTTTGTGCGGTACCGGCGCGTAAAGCCCGCTTGAGACTCAAACGTCGACGTAGTCGACCTTCTCCGCGTTCTGCTGGATAAATTTCAGGCGCTGTTCTGGTTTGCGTCCCATCAGGCGTTCGACCAGATCCGCGGTCGAACCGGCCTTGTTCTTGGCCCCGCGCTTTTTCTTCTGCGCCGGCTGAATTTCCTCGCCTTCCGGCAGCACCACCTTCAAAAGGGTGCGGCTGTCGGGGTTCATGGTCGTTTCTTTCAGCTGAGCCGGCGGCATTTCGCCCAGCCCCTTGAAACGGCTGATATCGATCTTGCCGCGCCCGGTGAAAACCGTTTCCAGCAGTTCGTCCTTGTGCGCGTCGTCGCGCGCGTAGGCCACCGCGCCACCCTGGGAAATCCGATACAGCGGCGGCATGGCGAGATACAGGTTTCCGTCCGCCACCATCTGCGGCATCTCGCGGAAGAAGAACGTCATCAGCAGCGATGCGATGTGGGCGCCGTCGACGTCGGCGTCCGTCATGATGACGACGCGTTCATAACGCAGTTTTGACGGATCGTAATTGTCGCCATAACCGCAGCCCAGCGCCTGGATCAGGTCCATGATTTCCTGGTTGGCGCGCATTTTGTCTTCCGTCGCGCTCGCCACGTTCAGGATCTTGCCGCGCAACGGCAGGATCGCCTGAGTTTTCCGGTCACGTGCCTGTTTCGCGGAACCGCCCGCGGAATCCCCCTCGACCAGGAATATCTCGGTGCCTTCCGCCGAACCGGCCGCGCAATCGGCGAGCTTGCCAGGCAGGCGTACTTTCCTGGTCGGCGTTTTGCGCGCGAATTCCCTGTCCTTGCGCCGCTGAAGGCGTTCTTCCGCCCGCTCCAGCACATGTTCGAGCAGGGCGGTCGCATCCTGCGGATTGCCGGTCAGAAAATGTTCGAAGTGGTCCTTGACCGAGTTTTCGACCAGCTTGGCGACGCCTGGTGACGAGAGTTTCTCTTTCGTCTGGCCCTGGAATTCCGGGTCCGGAATGAAGACCGATAGTATGCCCGTGGCCCCGCCGAACACGTCATCGCCCGTGATGATGCTGGCGCGCTTGTTGCCCGACATTTCGCCGAACGATTTCAGACCGCGGGCGAGCGACGATTTAAGCCCGTTTTCGTGGGTGCCGCCTTCCGGCGTCGCTACCGTGTTGCAATAGGAAGCAAGTGAGCCATCGCCCCGGTCCGCCCAGGCGAGCGCCCATTCGGCGCGTCCGCCGCCGCCGTTAAGATCGGCTTCCCCCGCGAAAGCCAGACCCGTGACAGTCTCCCGCCCGTCCAGCGCCGTTTCCAGGTAATCCGACAGCCCGTTGGGGAAATGCAGCGTGTCTTTTTCCGGAATCTCGTCCTTGCCTCGGATCAACTGCGGGTCGCAGGACCAGCGAATTTCGACACCCTTGAACAGATAGGCCTTGGCCTTCGCCATGTTGTAGAGCGTAGCAGGGCGGAACGTCGCTTTCTCTCCGAAGATTTCAGGGTCGGGGCGGAAACTGATCGACGTCCCGCGCTTGTTCACGGCTTTGCCGGCGTTTTTCAGCTTTCCCTTCGGCTTTCCCTGTTTGTAGGTTTGAGTCCAGAGCTTCTTGTCGCGGGCAATTTCGACATTCAGCTCCGCCGACAGGGCGTTAACGACGGAAAGACCTACGCCGTGCAGACCGCCAGAGGTTTTGTAGGCATCGCCACCGAACTTTCCGCCGGAATGCAGGGTCGTCAGAACGACTTCGAGGGCCGAGGTATCCTTGAACTTCGGATGGGGATCAACGGGGATACCGCGCCCGTTGTCGCGTACGGTGACGAACCCGCTGGCCGACAGGTCGAATTCAATCCAGTTCGCGTGCCCGGCAACGGCCTCGTCCATCGAATTGTCCAGGATTTCGGCGGCCAGATGATGCAGTGCGCGCTCGTCCGTCCCGCCGATATACATGCCGGGGCGCTTGCGGACAGGCTCCAGACCTTCCAGCACCTCGATATCCTTGGCGGAATAGCGCTTTTTCTTTGAACCGGAATTTTCGAAAAGATCGGACATGTAACCCTATATATACGCAGTGGCCTGCCGCTATAACACAAACTTTGCAGGACCGAGTGCTACAGCATAATGTATGATAAGTCATTATAAACACGATATATTGTGGAAAAAATGACGGAACGAGAGAGCGCCCCGAATCAGCCGCCGGATATGGAACCGGCGATCCGTGCCATTGCCATGCCGGCCGACGCGAACGGCAACGGCGATATTTTCGGCGGCTGGATCATGTCGCAGATGGATCTTGCGGGCGGTAATGTGGCGTCCGTGGCCGCGCGCGGCCGGTTGGCAACGGTCGGTGTGAAGGAGATTGCGTTCCTGGTGCCGGTCGGCATCGGCGACGAGGTGACGTGCTACGCGGAAGTCACGCGCCTGGGCAACACGTCGATGCAACACGTCGATTACGACGAATGTCGAGGTCTGGGCGCGCCGGCGAAATGCCTTTGTCTACGACAAGGTGACGGAAGGCGAATTCACATATGTCGCCATCGACGACGCGGGCAGACCGCGACAGATACCGAGAGGGGCGTAGGCCAAATGCGCACACAAAAATCGGTGGTCCTGGCGTTGTTCTGCGCAGTTCTTGCTTGGACAGCGACAACCGACGCGCTGGCGGACCGGCCAAAGGTCGTCAACGCCCGGATCATTCTGCTGAACGAAAACAGTTACGAGTTTCAGGTGACTGTCGGTCATGTGGATACCAGTTGGGATCACTATGCCGACCGTTGGGAGATTGTCGGGCCGGGAGGAAAAATTCTCGGGACCCGCGTATTGTGGCATCCCCATATCGGAGAGCCGCTGTTTCTGCGTGTATTGCGCCCGGTCACCATCCCGCCCGGGGTGAAGGATGTGATCATCCGGGTGCACGACAAAAAGCATGGCTACGGACATGAAAAACTGATGGCGCTGCCGACTCCGGAAAATCGCGACACAGGCGTCAAATAAAAAAAGGGCTGCCCGCAGGCAGCCCTTTCCTGGTTGTCCCGTAAGCGTCCTAGACGCTGTAGTACATCGAGAATTCCACCGGATGCGGTGTGTGCTCGAAATTGTAGATCTCTTCCCACTTGAGCTCCATGTACCCTTCGATCAGATCTTCGGGGAAGACGTCGCCCTGGGTCAGGAAGTCGTGGTCGGCTTCGAGCGACTCGATCGCTTCGCGAAGACTGTGGCTGACCGTCGGTACGCCCTGCAGCTCTTCCGGCGGCAGGTCGTAGAGGTTCTTGTCCATCGCATCGCCGGGATGGATTTTGTTCTGAATCCCGTCGATGCCGGCCATCAGCATGGCGGCAAATGCGAAGTACGGGTTCGCCGTCGGATCGGGGAACCGGACCTCGACGCGCTTGCCATTCGGCGACGTCGCATACGGGATACGGCAGGACGCCGACCGGTTGCGTGCCGAGTAGGCGAGCAGAACCGGCGCTTCGAAACCGGGGATCAAGCGTTTGTAGCTATTGGTAGAGGCGTTGGTGAACGCGTTGAGCGCCTTGGCGTGCTTGATGATGCCGCCGATATAGTACAGCGCCGTTTCAGACAGGTCTGCGTAACCTGATCCCGCGAAGGTCGGCTTGCCATCCTTCCAGATTGACTGGTGAACATGCATGCCCGAGCCATTGTCGCCGATGATCGGCTTCGGCATGAACGTCGCCGTCTTGCCATAGGAATGCGCGACGTTGTGAACGCAGTATTTGTAAATCTGCACCCAATCGGCGACCTTCAGCAGGTCGTTGAACTTGATACCGAGCTCGTGCTGGCTCGGCGCGACCTCATGGTGGTGCTTTTCCGTGGTGACGCCCATTTCTTCGATCACGGTCAGCATTTCCGCCCGCAGGTCCGTCATGGAATCGACAGGCGGAACGGGGAAGTAGCCGCCCTTGGTGCCGGGACGATGGCCGATATTGCCGCCTTCCAGAACGGCGCCGGAATTGTAGTCGCCTTCTTCTTCGTTCAACGCGTAGAACGTCTGGTTCTGCGAGACGTCGAAGCGCACGTCGTCGAACACGAAGAATTCCAGTTCCGGACCGAACACGGCCGTGTCGCCGATCCCGGTCTGAGCGAGGTAGTTCTGTGCCCGTTTGGCCGTCGACCGCGGATCGCGGCTGTAGGGCTGGCCCGTGCTGGGTTCCAGAACGTCGCAAAACAGGATCAGCTGTTCCTGGGCGGCGAACGGGTCCATGACGGCCGACGAGCAGTCGGGCAGGAGCGTCATGTCGGATTCGTTGATATCCTTCCAGCCGGCGATCGACGAGCCGTCGAACATGATGCCGTCGGTCAGCATGTCTTCATCGACTGTGCCGACGGACTGGGCCGTGTGCTGCCATTTGCCGCGCGGATCGGTAAACCGGAAATCCACGTATTTTACGTTGTTGTCTTCAATCATCTTGAAGACGTTTTTCATGTCGTCCGCCATCGGTTTATTCCTTTCTGTGACGTGCGTCTTTCGGTGAAGTTCCGGCAGGCGTATTCGGAGGGCGGCATGCCATCCGTTATCGCCCGGCGGCTACTTCGAGCAGGATCAGATCGCTTCCGCGCCTTTTTCCCCGGTGCGGATGCGCAAAACCTCTTCGATATTGGTTACGAAAATCTTTCCGTCGCCGATCCGGCCGGTATGAGCGGCCTGCTGGATCGCCTCGACCGCGTTTTCAACCAGATTGTCTTCGATGACGACTTCGATTTTCACTTTCGGGAGGAAATCGACGACATATTCGGCGCCCCGATAAAGCTCGGTGTGGCCTTTCTGCCGCCCGAAACCCTTGGCTTCGGTTACCGTGAGGCCCTTAACGCCGACGTCGTGAAGAGCTTCCTTCACTTCGTCGAGCTTGAACGGCTTGATAATCGCCTCGATTTTTTTCATGGTTTTCGCGCATCCCTGTTAAATCTGCGTCCGGTCAATCGACCGGATGCCGACGTTTCCCTTGATTGCAGGATTCGTGCCAACTATGAGGCGGTTTGTAAAGCGCGGTTTTTCGGTATTCTCCGGGCATAGCGATGTTTGCGGCCCTATAAAAAGAATAAAAAACAGGCAAGGTGCCTAATTTTTAATCAATACAAAATGACACTTGTCAATTACCGAAAGGCGGCAGACCATATCCGGGTCGATTGTACTTGGGTTCTATCGCTAGGAGGTATGGCTATGCTGGTAGCGAGTATTCTTCAGAACAAAGGGAACGACGTGCTCACGATTTCACCGGATGCGACCATCCGGAACGCCGTGTAGATGCTAAAAGGACACGGCATTGGGTCGCTCGTGGTGTCCACGACCGGCCGTGACGTGGCCGGCATCCTGTCGGAACGCGACATTGTCGCCGCACTGGATGACGAAGGCGCAGGTCTGCTCGACCAACCGGTTTCGCACCTGATGAGCCGGGACGTGACGACCTGCAAACTGGCGGACACGTCGCGCGGACTTTTGGAGATCATGACCGACCGCCGGATCCGGCATGTGCCCGTTGTTGACAACGGGGAATTGTGCGGGATGGTAAGCATCGGCGATGCGGTCAAAGCCCGCCTGGATGAGGTGACGCACGAAGCCGATGCGCTCAGGGAGTATATCGCTCACACCTGAATATACCCGTCAGGCGGCAGCTCAGTCGCCGCCGCCGTCGGTTTCGAGGTAGGTTTCGGACTTGTCCCATTGGGTTTGCTTGCCGCAGGCACGGCATTCGCTTGTGGCGCCCTGGATATCGACCCATTCAAGCACGAACCAGTCTTCGAAGGTGAGGCCGGTGTAGACGCTGCGACCGCAGTTCGAGCAATTGACGAGTAGTCTCGGCATTGTCCTTCCCTCCGTTTACCCCACATAGTCTGAACCTCATCCCCGGGAGGGTCAAACCCGCGATCTGGCGCACATACATGCCGTTATGCTAGGAACTGCGCCGGATTTGAAAGGGGATGATCGGCGTGAGCACCGGAAACAGCATTTTATCGAGCTACGGCACCACGATTTTCGAGGTCATGTCGCGACTCGCGCAGGAACACGACGCGATTAATCTGGGGCAGGGCTTTCCCGACGGGAACGGGCCGGACGACGTCGTCGAGGCAGGCGTCGACTACCTGCGCAACGGGGTGAATCAGTACCCGTCCATGTTCGGGATTCCCGATCTGCGCCAGGCGCTCGCCGAACATGCCGCGCGTTTCTACGGTCTCGATATCGACTGGCAGACCGAAACCATGGTGACGTCGGGCGGTACGGAAGCGCTTGGCGCATCGCTGCTGGGCCTCATCGAGCCGGGCGACGAAGTCATCCTGATCGAGCCGTTGTACGATTCCTACCTTCCCATCGTTCAGCGCGGCGGCGGGATCGCCAGGCTGGTGCGGCTCGAAGCGCCGGAATGGGAGCTGCCCCGCGCCGAACTGGAAGCGGCGTTCTCCGACAAAACCAAGCTGATTCTGGTCAACACGCCGATGAACCCGTGCGCCAAGGTCTTCGACCGCGACGAGCTCGAATTCATCGCCGCGCTTTGCCGGAAGCACGACGCTTTCGCGGTGTGCGACGAGGTATACGAGCACCTCGCTTTTGATGGCGTGCCGCATATCCCCATGATCACTTTGCCCGGCGTGCGCGAGCGGACGGTGCGTATCCAGTCCGCCGGCAAGATATTTTCGCTGACCGGCTGGAAGATCGGCATGATCACGGCGGCGCCGGAGGTTCTGACTCCCATCGCCAAGGCGCATCAGTATCTGACCTTTACGACGCCGCCGAACCTGCAGGCGGCGGTCGCCTTCGGCTTGCGCAAGGACGATGCCTATTTCGAGCAACTGAACAGCGATATGCAGGCGCGGCGCGATCACCTTGCTGAGGGGCTGCGGGATATCGGCTTTGACGTCATACCGTGCCAGGGCACCTACTTCCTGACGACCGATTTCCGCCCGCTGGGATACAACGGCGTCGATACGGAATTCTGCAAGCATCTGACCGTCGAGGCGGGCGTTGCCGCGGTTCCCATCAGCGCGTTCTACACGTCTGGCGAAGAAGGGTATTTCGCCCGCTTTTCGTTCTGCAAAAAGGCCGAAACCATCGATGAAGCCCTCCGCCGGCTAAAGAGTCATTTCGGCTAAGGTATCTATCGTAGCGGGTTGACGGCAGCGGACGCCGGGGCTACTTAGATCGCCGCTTCTTGCGGTGGCTGTAGCTCAGTTGGTTAGAGCACCTGATTGTGGTTCAGGGGGTCGAGGGTTCAAATCCCTTCAGCCACCCCATTCGCGCTCCCCGACAGATCAGGATCGGCAACGGCGATATTCATCATGCCCGCACATCCGAAACCTGACCGCCTCGTATTCCCGCTTCTGATCCTCGCCGTCATCACCCTCGGCCTGGGCGTTTTTCTGCCGGTCGTGGAGGTGCGGAATCTCGCCATCTTCTCGAGCCGGTTCTCGATCCTGGAAGCCTCGTGGGAGTTGCTGGTGGACGAGCAGTATCTGCTAGGAATCGTGGTGATCGTTTTCTCCATCGTGTTCCCGTTCGGCAAAATCCTGACAGCTTTCCTGGTGTGGGGCCGGTATCGCAAAACAGGCGATGTATCGCTGGCGTGGATTTCAAGGCTGGAGTTTCTCGGGCGCTGGTCCTGCGCCGACGTGTTGCTGGTGGCGATGGCCATCGTCGTTGCTAAGGCGTCCGGCATTGCCGGGGCCACGATGGAAATCGGTATGTGGTTCTTCGCCGCGACGATCCCCCTGACGGCATTGGCGGTACATCGGGTTAAGAAGACGGCGTTTGCGGACTAGATATCCTCGCCCGGATATTCCAGCAGACCTTTCATGCCGTCGACGTGCCGTACCCGGTCGGCGCCCTTGACGATCTCCAGGGTCATCGAGCCGATTCCGTCCATGGTGAAGGTCATCTTCTGCCCCACCTGCGGCCATTTGTGGATGTCCATCGAACAGCCCATGCCGATAGTGCCGGTGCCGATAACGTCGCCCGGAAAAACGGTTTCGTTGTCGGAGACATACGCGACCAGGTGCTCGGCCCAGAAAGAACGCGGCTCGCCCGTGTTACCCTCCCACCAGGTTTCGCCGTCGACCACGATGCGGCAATCGATGTTGCGTTCGTCTATGGCGTCGGCGGTCACCAGGCAGGGACCCATCGGCGTGCAGAAATCCTTGCGCTTGTTGGGACCGAACGGTTCGCGTTTGTAGCCGTCGCGGCAACTGGGATCGATGAGGATGGTGTAGCCGGCGATATGGTCCTTCGCTTCCTCGAATGTCAGGTTCGAGCCCTTCTTGCCGATCACGATGCCGAGTTCCAGTTCGAGGTCCAACCGCTCGGTGTAGTAGGGGAAGGGCACCGGGTCCTCGGCGCCTGTGATGGTGTCGCAGTTACCCTTGTAGTAGGGCGGCGTGACGTACCAGTGCTCGGTTTTCAGAAACGGCACGTCGGCTTTCGACATGTGTGTCTGGTAGATCGAAAAATCGCGGAACGCGCCCGGACGCGGGACCGGGGCCAGCAGCTTTACCTCGTCGCGGGGAAAGACCAGCCGCTCGCCGTCGATGCCTTCCGGGTCGTCGTCTTCTTTCAGTCTGCCGGCAATCCATGCCGATGCCTGTTCCGCCGCCTCGCGGGATTTGTGCGCGCCTTTCAGCCAGCCGATCATGTCGGGCGGGCAGCGGACGTTCGCGATCTGGCGCGGTGTCGGTTCGTCGGTTTCGGTGGCGAGATAAGCGGTATAACACCCGGTCAGATCGGCGATGCGCCCGGTTTCGTCTCCGTCGACCGGTACGCCGATGCGCCGCGCCTTGCCCAGCGCCGTGTTGATTTCAAAACTGACGAGCTTCATTCCGGTTCTCCGTCTTTCCCTGTTTCGACATCATACTACGCGAAACTGCAATTCTCCGCCGTCACGGATCCGGCGACAGTTCTCGAATGCAATCCCAAGGCTGCGGTCGAGCGTTTCCGGCGTCAGCCAGGCGATGTGCGGCATCACGACCACGTTTGCCAGATCGAACAACGGATTGCCGGCGGGCGCCGGTTCGACCGTCACAACATCCAGCCCGGCAGCGCGCAGATGCCCCGTCCTCAGTGCATCGACCAGCGCCGCTTCGTCCACCAAACCGCCGCGGGCGGTGTTCACAAGCACCGCACCGGGTTTCATCGATCTGATTGCGGCTGCATCGAGCAGGCGTTCGGTTCGGGCGGTCAGCGGCAAATGGAGTGAGACGATATCCGATTCCGCCAACAGATCGGGGAGCTCCCGCCAGTCTGCGTCGGCATCCGGTTTCGGAGCGGTCGCCGTATATACTACCGTCGCATCCATGGCAGTCAGGATCGGTGCCAGAATGCTCGCGACATCGCCATAGCCGATCAGGCCCACGGTCCGCCCGGCGATTTCACCCAGCCCGTCGAACGCCTCGATATCGGCGGTCCAGCCGTCGCCCGCGCGCATGCGGGGATCGAAATAGGAGACCCGCCGCAATGCGCCGAGCATCAGCGTCAGGGTCATCTCCGCCACGGCGCGGGAATTGGTCCCCGGCATGTTGCAGACGGCGACGTTGTGCGCTTTCGCGGCGTCGAGATCGATGGTGTTCACGCCGACGCCGATCTTCTGGATCAGGCGCAGCTGTGTAGCATCGGCGATGACGCTCGCGGTCACCTGCTCAAGCACGTGCAGCAGGACATCGGCGTCTTTCATTTCCGCGGCGAACCGGTCCTTGTCGGCTTCCTCGACCACGACGAGGTTCAACCAGTCCGGTGCCGCCGCGTCTATCTGGCGCTGAAATCCCGGACTTGCCCGGTATTGCAGAACCGCCTTCACGTACCCGCCAGACGCGCCTTGTCGCCCAGCGCTTCCTCTATTCGAAGGATCTCGTTCCACTTCGCCATGCGTTCGGAGCGGGCGAAGGAGCCGACCTTCAGCTGACCCGCATTCCAACCCACTGCGAGATGCGCGATGGTGATGTCTTCGGTCTCCCCCGACCGGGCGGAAACGACGGTCGCCCAGCCCGCTTTCCTGGCGGCTTCGAGGGCGGCCTTGGTTTCCGTAACGGTGCCGGCCTGGTTGGGCTTGATCAGGGCGGAATTGCAGATTCCCGCGTCTGCTGCATTCGCAATTCGCTCGGCGTTTGTAACCAGAAAATCGTCGCCGATGATCTGGACGGTTTCGCCGAATTGTTCGGTGAACGCCCGGAACGGCTCGGGATCGTCCTCGCCCAGCGGGTCTTCGATCGACACAATGGGATAGCGGTCGATCCAGCCGGACAGCAGATCGACCATGCCGTCGCCGTCCAGCTCACGTTTCTCGAGTCCAAGCGTATAGAGGCCGTTCCTGCCGAACTCGGAAGCTGCGATATCGAGCGAGATCGCAACGTCGTCCCCTGGCGTCATGTCCGCGGTCTCGATGGCGCGCACCAGCATGTCGAGCGCCTCTTCGTTGGTGTCGAATTCAGGCCACCAGCCCCCTTCATCGGCGACGCCCCCGAGCTTGCCGGCATCTGCCATCAGGCGTCCGGCGGCAAGGTATACCTCGGCGATCATTTCCATGGCGTCGTCGAAGCTGTCCGCGCCGACGGGGACAGCCATGAAGTCCTGAATGTCGACCCGTCTCCCTGCATGCGCTCCGCCGCCGAAAATCTGGATTTCGGGCATGGGGATGCGCACATCCGCATCGCCCGCGAGATAGCGCCAGAGCGGTATGTTCTCGGCCGCTGCCGCTGCGTGGAGGACGGCCATGGAAACCGCGATCATCGTATTGCCGCCAAGCTTCGATTTGGTATCTGTATCGTCCAGGTCGATCATCGCCAGGTCGACCGCTTCCTGGTCGGAGGCATCCATACCGTCCAGCCTGGGGGCGATTTCGTCCGCCAGATTGTCGAGCGCGGTTTCGACGCCGAAGCCGCCGAGATCTTCTCCTCCATCGCGCAGGTCTATGGCTTCATGCATGCCGCGCGACGCGCCGGCAGGCGCGATGGCACGGCCCGTCGCGCCGCCGGCGAGGGTGATTTCCGCTTCCACCGTCGGGCGGCCGCGGGAATCCCAGACGCGGCGTCCGGCGATCCGGGTAATATTGGTGGAGGCCATCAGGTCAGTTCTTTTCTGAAAGTTTCACGGAAACCGGCGAGCGTGGGAGGCGGGCGATTAAGACCGTTCCGAGCTGCCCGCCGCACGGTCTGTCGGTCGCGTTCCTCCGTGATGTACTCTACCGGCGACGTGCCGTCTATGCGGGCGAGCAGGAGTCCGGGCAACAGGGCGGCCGTCCGCGATTCCATGTCCGCCACCGGTTCCCACGTAACGTGTTTCAGATATCCGCCCGCCAGCGCATCGAAGCTGTCGAGATAGGCGTTTGTGTGAGCGGGTTTCCAGATGCATTTCAGCAAAAGGTGGTTGAGACAGAAGGCCAGATCGAATGCGGAATCGCCATACCATGCGCATTCGGCATCCAGAAAAACGGGGCCTTCGGCACCGATCAGAATGTTTTTCGGACTGACGTCGCCATGCACCAGAACCCGACGGGTCTTCGCTATGATCGCGGCAAGGCGGGTGAGGCGGTCGGCCATGTCCGGGCATGATTCCGCCGTCCGCAGCAGATAGGGTTCGATACGGATGGCGTGAAAGATATCGTCAGTGGCAAAGCGCGCGGCGATGGCCGTGTCGCCGGCCGTGGCGGCGTGGATACGGCCCAGCGCATCCCCGACCACCGCCGCATGGTCGGGATCGACGTTGCCATCGCGAAGCTGTTCCTTCCAAACGGGATTCCGGGACGGTTCCAGGAACGTCATGGCGAACATGCCGGCGTTGCGGTCTTCGGCAAGTATATCCGAGACGGCATCGGGCACGATAGCGGCCGCCGTGCGGATCCAGTCCGCTTCGTTGGCATTGCGCTCGATCGGTGCGTGCCATTCCTTCTCGGTTTTCAGGGTCGGCAAAGCGCGCTTGACGCAGATCGTGTCGCGGTCCGTTTCGATTTTCCATATGTCGGAGGAGACGCCGCCGGTCAGCGGCTCCATTCCCGGCATTGTATCAGCATCGATCAATCCCGCGCGGCGGAGAAACGAGACGATGTCCGCAGTGTTCATGCCGCTGTGTCTCCGCGGCTTAGAAACACTCGTTCGATGATCCGGTAGGCGGGCAGGGTGAACAGCGTAATCATGATAATGCGAATAATATGATAGGCGGTCACGAGCGGCACGCCGAGATTAAGCACAGCGGCGGTAAGGCTCATCTCGGCCAGCCCGCCCGGCGCGGTGGCGGCTATCATGGCGGTGGCCACGATATCGGTCTCCCGGGCGATGAGCACGGCCAGGATCAGGGCGACCGCCATCATAATGAGCGTCGTGATCGCCGAACCCAGGATGACCCGGGGGGCGGTCGTCATGGCGCTCCGTTCGAACCGTTCGCCCAGTGCGATCCCGATGAAAACCTGCGCCGCGCTGAGCAGGTCGCGCGGCATGGCGGATAACGTGAACTCGAAGACGGTCAGCAGACTGGCGAAAATACAGGCGCCCAGCATCCAGCAATTGGGTAGCCGGATGCGATAGAGGGCGAGTGACGAGGCAGTACAGCAGGCCAGAAGGAGGGCAAGCCCCGCGTAATCGACTGTCGCCGCCAGCGGCACGAAAATATCGTCGCCCGTCTCGCCGAAGAACGTCAGCGCCGGCGGGATCGACAGGATGACGATTGTCACGCGTGTCAGCTGTGAGATCGTCAGCGGCACAGGCTGTGCGCCGAACCTGTCGCCCTGGGCGAGCATCTCGGCCATGCCGCCCGGAACGTTGCCGAAAAACGCAGTCGCACTGTCGACCCGGGCGACCCGCCAGAGGATCAGCGCGCCGACGCCGCCCAGCGCAATGGAGAGAACCGCAACCACGACCATCCAGGGCAGGTGGGAGGCGACGATCGCGGCCACCGTGGGTGTGAAGTAAAGCCCGATCGTTGTGCCGATGAAAATCTGGCCCGTCTGGCGGATACCGCGAGGTCCCCGAATGTCGCGGCCCGCCAGATTCACGCCGGCGACGAAGAACAGCGATCCGAAGAACCACGGCAGCGGGGCGTCGACAAGCGAGAACAGCCACCCGCCCAGTACCGCCAGCGCGATTGTGGGTGAATTGCACAGGATATCCCGGACGGTTTCGGTCACACGTTTCATGGAGCGGTTAGAAGCCATGGCGGTTTGCCTGTCAAACCCGATTGATCCGCGCGCCGATCTCGCCATAGTAGGCGGACAAGGGGGAGAGACACGATGGATAGTTCGGATAATTCACTCGACGGCAAAGTCGCACTGGTGACGGGCGCGGGCGGCGGAATGGGTCGCAATCATGCCGTCATGCTGGCTTCGCGCGGTGCGGCCGTGATCGTGCTGGATCGCTACCAGGACGCGGCGGAGGAAACCGCAGGGCAGATCGGTGCCAGGGCGCATGCCGTAGCGACGGATGTAACCGACGTGCCGGCCCTACAGGCAGCCATCGCGACCGCGGCGAATGCTATCGGTCCGGTGGATATCCTGGTCAACAATGCCGGCATCGGCGGGCAGGGGCTGGCGATAGAGGACATCGACGAAGCGACATTCGACGCCATGGTGGCAGTGAACATGAAAGGATCGTTCTTCGCTACACAGGCCGTCGTACCCGGCATGAAGGAACGCCGTTACGGCAAGATCATCAACATATCGTCGAATTTCGCGATGGGCGGCGCGGCGTTTGCGTCGCACTACGCGGCGTGTAAATCGGCACTGTCGGGTTTCGTGAAATCCTGGGCGCGGGAACTTGCGCCGTGGAACATCGCCGTCAACGCGGTGGCGCCGGGTATTATCGAAACAGATATGACGCTGAATTCCATCGGCAAGGACCGGATCGAGGGCATGGCGGAGGATATCCCCATGGGACGCATCGGGACGCTGAACGATATTTCCTGGGCGGTTGCCTGGCTGGCGTCAGACGAGACGGATTTCATGACCGGTCAGGTTCTGTCGCCCAATGGCGGCGCGACCATCGTCGGGATTTAGAACAGGCCGGACATGAAAAAAGCGGGGCCGAAGCCCCGCTTTTCCCGGTAGCGGCCCGTCAGGGCCGTTCGTTATTTGCAGGGAAGCGGCGCATGCGCTTCCAGCATGGACCATTTCTTGTCTTTCATGGTCAGGATGTAACCCGGCAGCTGGGCATCTCCGACCTTGTCGAAGCAGATTCCGTCGCCGATCACCAGGTTGTCGTAGGTGAGGGTGCCGAGCGTGTCGCGAATAGCTGCACGTTCTGCGACGACCTTGGACGGGTCGCCGGTGACCTTGGCCGTTTCCATTGCCTTCTTCAGCACATACATCGTGTCATAAGCGCTGACGTCGACGTGATGGGGAAACGGCTTCGTGATCCCGAGTTTGGCCGCACCTTCCACGAATTTCTTCGTGAATTCCCGCGACTTGTCGTTGCGGTCGTAGAAGAAATAAGTGGCAAACACTGACCCGTCGCCGAGACCGGCGAAGCCTTCGATGATTTCCGGGTCAGCCCAGATCTGGCCGCCAATCAGGGGAGCGTTGATACCCTGACGACGCAGTTCCTTCAGCACGCGGATCGCCGGGCCGGTAATGGTGGCGACACCGATATAGTCGAGTTCCTTGCCCTTGAGCTGGGAAACCTGCGGCGCCACGTCGAATGCTTTCAGCGAGAAGCCGTAAGGTCCGCTGATATCGATTTTCTCTTTCTCGAAAATCGGCTTCATGATGAACAGACCGACGGCCTTCGAGACGACGTCATCCGTGCCGTACATAATCGCGATCGATTTCTTCAGCGCATTCCGTGCTTTGAGCGTCTTCACGACGCGCAGCATCTGGATGTATTCGCTCTCCGTCATGCGGAACGCATAGGCGAACTTGTCCGCCAGTTTCGGCGCCGACGAGGCGTTCGGGATCTGAACGATCTTTTCACGTTCGCCCGCGGCGAAGGCGACGCGCGCCTCGCTCGACGAAAACGGTCCGATGACCGCCAGCGCCTTGTCGTCGCGTGCGAACTTGCGAACGGCCACAACCGCCTGCTTCGGATCGCCCGCGGTATCGAATTTGACGATGCGGACCTTCTTGCCGTTGATGCCGCCGGCCGCATTGATTTCGGCCGCGGCGATATCGACGGCGACCTCGGTCGTCTTGTTGATGGTCGAGTACAGACCCGTGCGGCCGTAGCTGAGACCGATGACGATTTCGTCGGCGGCTGTGGCGGGCGCCGGTCCCATGAATAGGCAGGCAGCCAGCGCGCCGGCACCGAGCATTGACGCTCTGAGTATGCGTTTCATTTTACTAACTCCTTCTTTCCCTGTCTGTTTGTCGGTTGAAAATAGCCCGAAATCAGCCGCCAAGATAGGCTTCTTCTAGGCGGCTGTCGTTCATCAGGTCGGATGAGGACCCTGAAAGCGCGACCGCGCCCAGTTCCAGCACGTATCCGCGTTTGGCGGTCGCGAGAGCCATATTGGTGTTCTGTTCGACCAGGATCATGGTCAATCCCTCGCGGTTCAGGTCCTCGATCAGACCGAAAAGCTGCGAGACGAGGATCGGACTCAGTCCCAGAGAGGGCTCGTCCAGCATCATGAGTTTCGGTTTGGCCAGCATCGCACGGCCGATGGCAAGCATCTGTTGTTCACCGCCGGACAGCACCGAGGCGAGCATGTGCCGGCGTTCGGCGAGATTGGGAAAACGGTCGTAGATCGCATCGGTTTCCGCGGTCACGTCGTCCGTCCGGCAATACGCGCCCATAAGAAGATTTTCGTGAACCGTCAGGCTGACGAAAATCTGGCGGCCTTCCGGAACCAGAACCATTCCCGCCTGCACACGGCGCGGCGCCGACCAGCCGGTGATATCTTCGCCATCGAAAAAGATGCTGCCGTCCGCTTTCTCGGTTCCGGACAGGGCTTTCAGGAGCGAACTTTTACCGGCGCCATTGGCACCCAGCACGGTGATGATTTCGCCCTCTTCAAGGGAGATGTCGACATCGCGAACCGCGTGATTTCGCCCATAGCGGACGTTTATGCCCTTTGCGTCAAGAAGCATCGGAGGTCTCTTTTGCCGGTTGAGAATCTTCGCGCCCGAGATAGGCCTCCAGCACGGCGGGGTTCTGATGAACTTCTTCCGGAGTCCCCTCGAATATCTTCTGGCCGAAATTGAGGACGACCACGTGATCGCACAGGTTTCGCACGAAATGCATGTCGTGTTCCACGACCAGTATCGTCACGCCTGACTGGGAGACCTGCTCCAGCAATTCCTGAAGCTGACGGGTTTCCACTTCATTCAGGCCCGCCGCCGGTTCGTCGAGAAGCAACAGTTTCGGTCGCGAGACAAGGGCGCGGACGACCTCGATACGTTTCTGAACCCCGTAGGGCAGATTGGCGACGACCTCACCGGGATAGCTGCCGATGCCGGCGTTATGAAGCGCGTCCTCGGCTTCCTGTCGCCATTTGTTTTTAGACAGCATGCCCAGCGGGAACATCAGATTGCCCAGGGACCGCGCCCGGGCATGCTGGCCCAGCATCACGTTCTCGATGGTCGACAAATGCGGCATCAGGCGGATGTTCTGAAAACTGCGGGACATTCCGTGGATGACCCGGTCCTGAGATGGAATTTGCGAAATCTCCATCCCGTCCAGAACGATAGAACCCTGATCGATGGGATAGACACCCGTCAGCAAATTAAACACGGTGGTTTTACCAGCCCCGTTCGGTCCGATAAGGGCGGTGCGGCTGCCACGCCGGACGTCCATGGAGACGTCGTCGATGACTTTCAGGCCGCCGAAGTTTTTCTGGATGCCGGTTATGTTGAGTACGTTGTCTGACATCGCCGCTTACTCCGTTTCGCCGGTGTCTTTCCGCCGCCCGGCCAAAGCCGATGCGACGCGATCCTGCATGGTTCTCGTTACGACGCCCTCAGGACGGATCACCATCATCAGAACGATAAAGGCGCCGAAGAAAATGAAGCGGCTGTCCGCCAGCCAGTCGGAGCCGATCTCGATGGCGAGATTGCGGATCAGTTCGGGAACCACGGTGAAAAATATCGCGCCGACCAGCGGCCCCCAGGCCGTCTGGGTTCCGCCGAGCAGCACATACAGCAGGATGTAGATGCTCAAAAGAACGTTGAAAGCCTGCGCTTCGATGTAGTTGTAATGATGCCCGTACATCGCGCCGCCCAGACCCATCAGCATCCCGCCGACGGTAAACGCGGCAACTTTGGCGAGACGCACGTTCACGCCGAACAGGACCGATACGCTTTCGTCGTCGTGGATGGATCGCAACGCGAGACCGAGACGGGTCGACATGAAATAAAAACTGAAAAGCGTAACGCCGATGGCAGCGATGACCACAATTTCCACGGCGGCATGATCGTCCACCGGCATGCCGGCCGCGGCGCCCAGGAATTCCATGTTGATGGTCAGGCCGGACACGACCTCGGCAAAGGCGAAGGTTGCCAGCACCATGTAAACGCCACGCGTCCGGAGGATCGGAAAGGCGATCGCGAAACTGATGGCGCCGGTAAACAGCATGGCCATCACCACGCTCAGCGGCATTGAAACGCCCAGCCCGTCGGACAGGTTGAACCATCCGCTGGCATAAGCGCCCAGGGTGATGAATCCGGCCGCGCCCAGATTCAACTGGCCGGAAGCCGCTGGCAGGAAAATGCCATAGGCGTAGATGATGCTGAGGCACAGAATGATGAGCTGTGATTCGAGATAACCGCTCATCTCAGAATTTCCCTTTGCCGATGGCGGAGTGACCGAACAGGCCGGTCGGTTTGAAGATAAGAATAATCAGGAGCAGCCCCCAAATCGGGACTTTTACGAAATCGGCCCCCACGATATAGATCGAGAAGACCTCGATGATGCCGACCATCAGTCCTCCGATCACGGCTCCCCAAACGTTGCCGAGGCCGCCAAGCACCATTCCGGCAATGGCGACCGTGGCGACGGTGTCGCCGATATAGGCATCCACGGTCGTGTAATTAATCGTGAAAAGAACACCGGAAATCGCACAAAGCAGCCCTGTGATCACATAGACGATCGGCACGATGCGCAGGACGTCGACACCCATCAGCGTCGCCGTTTCGGGTCGTTCCGCGATCGACCGGAGCGCACGCCCGAGCTTCGTGCGGCGGATGATGTAGTTCAGCGTAAACACAATACCTAACGACAGGACGAGGCTGATCACCTGTGGGTAGCTGAAAAGCAGACTGCCTATTTCAAACGTTGCGTCTCCAAAAGGAGATACGACAGTCAGCGGATCCGAACCCCAGGCGCTGATAACGGTATGTTCGAAAGCAATCAGGAAGCCGAGAGAACTGACCAGGGGCAGGGCATGTTCCGTGGCGTCCCCGTATTTTGCTTTCATGTAGCGGTACGTAAACCGCTCGATCACCAGAGAGGCCAGCGAGACCACGATAATTGCGATCAGCACGCCCGCGACCCAAAGGTTCGCTTCGCCAAATACGCCGAGCAGCGTCTCGTTCCCGAACGGCAGGTTTCCCGTCATGGTCGCCCACATCATCATGGCGGCTACCATGAAAAGGGCAGGGATGGTGAAGTTCAGGAAATTGAGCATGCCGATGATCAGCGTGAAGGCGACCGCCACCATCACGTAAAGACCGCCGAGCATGAGGCCGTTGATGAGTTGTTGCAGGATCAGCATTTGAAAGGTCGAGCCGTATGGTTATCGGAGTTTCGTATAGGTTCTGGTGCGGGCATTTGCTGCCACCCATTCCACTGAGCGGCAGCATGTTCAGATTTGTTATCTCCCTGTGGCCCTAATTTGATCGGTTGGCAGCCGCGACGCAAGGCTGACCCGGAAAGAATTCTGAACTAGGCCAAGCGTCGGCAAATCTTACACATTCTGCACAGGAAAAAACGGGGAACTTCCAAATCATTGGTTTCAAACCGGAAAATTTTCCGGCACGGAAATTGCACGGCATCGTCCGATATAAGAAATTCTGCTTCAGGAGAGTTGGCGTTGTCTAAGTTCAAGTGGTTTTCGGGATTGGTTGTCGCGGCGGGTGTCGCCGCGGGCGCGGCCCAGGCATCCACGGTTTATCTGATGTCGAGCACGAATGTCGTGAATTGCGGCACCGCTCCGCACGGGCTGTGGACCGGGCAGCAGAATTTCTCAAACGGCGGGTCCTGTGGCAACTACTACGACATTTCGCCGGGCACGACGCTGGTAATCAACGACGACGATGCCGATCCGCTGAACTGGAGCGGCACGCTGGACGGGTTCGCCGTCAATCCGCAGGGCTTGCAGGCCGAGATACACCTGACGCTGTCCGATTTTGCAGAGACCGCGAAGTACAAGACAGAAAACGGCGTCGTGTACGACCAGAACACCGACACGCCGGACATCGACTTCTTCCAGAACGTCGTCGGCACCATCGAAATCGATAACGTCACCTACACCGTCGATCCCGCCGACCCGGTTCCCGGAGGATATTCGTTCCAGTGGGGTCAGGGCGCCAACGCCAAGGATGCCAGCGAATTTGGCGGCTCGGTCTGGTTGAACATTCTCGATCCCGATGGCCAGCGCCTGTCGGGACACTGGGACCTGAACCTCACCTTCGAAGCCGTGACGACAACCAACGACGTTCCGGAACCGGGTAGCCTCGCCGTATTCGGCCTGGGCCTGATCGGTCTGCACTTCGCACGCCGCCGCCGGTCGCGCAAATAATGACGTGTTAAGTAACCTCCCATGAAAAAGGCTCCCCTCGGGGAGCCTTTTTTGTGTTCAGGATTTTTTCTTTTGCCGACCCTTTAACTGAATATCCGGCGTCTGCGTACGTCCTTTCCGGCGCTTGGTCGGGATGTGGCTCTCGTGGTTCTTGATATACCATTTGGCGATTTCCTCGCGCGTCGTGAACCAGACATCCGGGAACTGCTGTGCGTATTCGATAAATTCACGCACGCAGCGGGCGCGGAAGGGCTGACCGACCACATGGGGATGCAGACCCAGATTCATCAGCCGGCCGCTCTCGGCGCCTTCGCGGTACAGGGTGTCGAACTGTTCCTTGAACACGTCGACGGCTTCGTCGGTGGTGTTGCCGCGGCGCATGAAGATCATGAAATCGTTGACCTCGTTCGAATAGGGGATCGAGACCAGCGGACCGTGATCGGTGTGGATCAGGTAAGGCTGATCGTCGTTCAGGTAGTCGGTGGTGTAGAGCAGCCCCTGTTCGGCAAGAATATCCGCGGTGGTCGGGTTGCCGCGCAGCGACGACGACAGCCAGCCGGTGGCTTTTTTCCCCACCACGTCCTCGTAGACTTTCAGAGTTTCGAGGACGAGTTCGCGCTCGCCTTCCTCGTCGAAGTAGTAGTTCGTCAGCAGGTCGGACTGGACGTAGTTGTGGGCGACCAGTTCCCAGCCCATCTTGACGCAGTGTTTGACCGCCTGGGGGCGTTCCAGCCCCATCTTCGCGTTCATCGTGCAACTGACCGGGATGCCGGCTTTTTCTGCGATGTCGAACAGACGCCAGATGCCGACGCGCTGGCCGTATTCGCGCCAGGTGAAGTTCGGAAGGTCGGCGACGTTGCCGGGCAGGGGGTCGGGAAGAATGGCGGGGCCGCCGGCATAATAGGCGTCCTCGGTGTCGCGTACGAAATCCCAGTATTCGAGATTGAATGTGACGATGATCGCCAGACGCTTGCCGTCTGGCCATTTGAGCGGCTTGCGTTCCGGCATCGGTACGAAGTCGTAATACATGATTGTCCCCTGTTCGTTGTGTTGCCGGCTCTTTGTAGACGATCGGCTCACATGGAAAAAGAAAATCGGTTATAGTTCCGCCGGTTCAACGATGGAGGCGGGAATGGCGACGCAGAATTCAAAGGCGACGGTTTCGGATACCGACGGAATGCTGCCCGCGGCGGAAATTTTCGTCACACGGGTTCGGTCATTGTTCGAAGAGGGCCGGGACGAGGAAGACATCTGGTCGACGGCCTGCGAATACCTCCGGGAACTGCTGGACGACGAAGAGCTCAAAACGCACGCCGACACCTGGCCAGACAGCCTTTCGGTCGAAGGCAAGCCCGGCAACCTTCTGTTCTACGAAGATCCCGATTACGGATTCGTCCTGAACGCCCTGATCAAGGCGCCCGGACTGAAGACTTCTGTCCACGATCACGGCAAATCCTGGACGCTGTACGGCGTGCTTGAGGGCGGGGAGACAGTCGTCCGGTTCGACCGGATCGACGATGGACCGCAGGTGCCGGACAGGGCGGAAGTGCGTGAGGCCGGGGCTCACGACGTGGTGCCCGGCTACATCGATTTCGTGCCGCCCTGGGAAATTCATCAGGAACACAATACCGATCAGCGGACGATCGGATTCATTGTCCGCAGCCAGCGCTCCGGCACGTTCGTGCAGAACAGATTCAACCCGGAAACCGGCGCCGTCGATCAGTACGACGGCCCGGTTCAGATGCCTTATAAACTGGGCTAGAGAGGCTTCAGCCTGTCCGCTTGATCAGGTGATAGCCGAAATCGGTTTCGACGACGCCACTGGTCGCGCCGACGTCCAGCGTCCAGGCCGCGTCTTCGAATTCAGGCACCATCATACCTTTGCCGAAACTGCCCAGGTCGCCGCCCTGGGCGGATGACGGACAGTCTGAATGCGCGCGCGCGGCTTCGCCGAAATCGCCACCGCCGTCGATCTCCGCCTTGATTTCTTCGATTTTCTGCTTGGCGTCGTCCTGCGACCGGGTTGCTGTGGAACGGAGGGATCCGTCGTACATCAGCAGTATGTGCGAAGCCTGTATCTGATCTGACATTTTTTGTTTTCCTTTCGAATACTCGGGCAGGTTGCCTACCATCCCTGCACGGGCACAAGACTACGCGTATCGCCCGCTCACGGCCACCCCCCGAGGCGGGCTAAAT
>Ga0181565_10000405_pt1 | contig 31882 bp, 19 predicted proteins | sample 101ome_16_FD_129661 | JGI IMG/M metagenome (GOLD analysis project Ga0181565, IMG submission 129661) | Coastal salt marsh microbial communities from the Groves Creek Marsh, Skidaway Island, Georgia - 101401AT metaG (megahit assembly) | ecosystem: Environmental > Aquatic > Marine > Intertidal... | reverse complement strand
CGATCGGCGTGACACACGCATCCGTTCGCGAACGCGTCGAAACCCCAAAACCCGCATCCGTAGTCGCGCGTGCGTGATTCATTCACGCACGCATTCGATCGATCGATCGATCGTATCCATGCAATCGATCGATCGATCGATCGATCGATCGTATCCATCCGTGCGGACGCGATCTCGCGATCGCGTCGAATCTCGCGGGATTCGCGCGTGGTCTTGAGTCGTGATCGGCGCGTGGGGGGGGACTCGAACGCGACCGCGACCGCGACCGGTGGTCCGCGGGACACGGTGGGTGGGGCCAGAGCGCGACGCGCGTCTCGTCGATCGGTTCGTGCGCGCGCGCGCGCGGCGAGAGCGAGGAGGAGTGTCCGTGCGGTGTGTGTGTCCGTGTCGTCCGTGTCGTCCGTGTGGGTGGTGATGTCGGCGGCGGCGACGACGACGCGCGTGGGACGCGCGCGCGACGGAGGGTTGGGACGTCCCCGCGCGGGACGACGACCGAGAGGCGGGCGCGGGACGATGTCGATGGCGGCGTCGGCGACGGCGTCGGTGACGGTGACGGTGATGCGTCGTCGGAGTCGGCGTGGGGACGCGGTGGCGGTGCGTTCGACGGCGGCGGCGACGGGGGGAGAGGGGAGGAATCTGCCCGAGGTGCTCGTCGCGGGGGGAGGCATCGCGGGGTTGATCGCGGCGGCGGCGTGTCGACGGAAAGGCATGAAGGTGACGGTGTTTGAAAAGGTGAAAAAGTATGAACCGTTCGGAGGTCCGATTCAGTTGCAGTGTAACGCGCAGGGGGCGTTGGACTCGATCGATCCGGCGATGGCGGAGGAGGTGATGGAGAAGGGAACCATCACCGGAGACCGCGTCAACGGGTTGTTGGACGGCGTGAGCGGCGAGTGGTTTTATCGATTCGACACGCGCAAACCGTGTCACGAGAACGGTCTGCCGCTGACGCTCGTGTTGTCGAGATTCGAGCTGCTCGATATTTTATCCCGCGGCGCGGGTGAGGAAAACATTGAGATGGGCACGGTGGTGGAAAAGTACGAGCACCGAGGCGACAAGGTGGTGGCGACGCTCACGGATGGCAGAGAATTCACCGGAGACGTGTTGATTGGCGCCGACGGCATTCGATCCAAGCTTCGCGCGCAAATGCGCGGAAGTGATCCTGAGAAGCCGCCGCTTGCGTACGCGGGATACGCCGTGTACACGGCGGTGTGCAAGTATTCGCAACCGCACAGAGAACCAGAATACACCGATCCGAACAAGGTTGGCTACCAAGTCTTCCTCGGACCGAAGCAATACTTCGTCTCGTCGGACGTCGGGAACGGAGAGCAACAATATTACGCCTTCTTGGAGGTGCCCGCGGGCGGTGACGATGAGTTTGCCAAGTGCGAAAAGTGGGAAAACTATCGCGAGATGCTCATCGACCGGTTCCAAGGCTGGGCCCCGGCTGTGATGGAACGCCTCGAGTGTACGAGACCCGAGGACGTGGAGCGTCGTGACGTGAACGACATCATCCCGGATCCGCGCTGGGTGGACGGACGCATGGCGTTGCTCGGCGATTCCGCGCACGCCGTGCAGCCCAACCTCGGTCAAGGCGGCGGCCAAGCCATCGAGAGCGCGTACGTCTTGGCGGACGAACTCTCCAAGTGCGAGGGAGGTAAGGGTGTCCAAAAGGCTCTCATGGTGTACGCCGCGAGACGCTTCTTGCGAACGGGCGCCATCCACGGCTTGTCTCGATTCTCCTCGTTGATGAACACCTTTTACAGACGTCACCTCGGCGATGAGCCGTACGGCTTCTACCCCGAACCGGTCAAAGACATGTGGAACTCCATCGCCAAGGCGAAGATCCCGCACCCGGGTTCTGTGGTCGGGCAAATCGCTCTCATCGGCACCATGCCCATCATTTTAGAGTACGTCGGCGCCGGATACGGCATTCCCGCCGTGTTGGGCGGCGCGTCCACCGGTAACGGCACGGATCGCGTCCCGCGCTCCCAAATCCCCGGCATCTCCGCTCCGAAGCGTGATCTGACCGCGGAAGACTTCAAGATGCGTGGTATTCCCGGATTCGCCAAGTAAATCGATCGAGATGAGAATCTCCACGTTCGCTTTCAAGACGAAGATGGTTGAACACTTTTTTCGTCGCGCGTCGTCGCGACGATACATGTAACTTTTACTATTGCGCCCGGCGCTTTCACAGCGCTTCAACTTTGAATTTTTAGTGTTTAATGATACCACGATGACTCGATTCTCATCATTCCCGAGCGTTTCACCGCCCCGCGATGCTTCGGCGCCGAACGCGCCGCATCGTTTGACGCGCGCGTCCCGAGACGCCGCGACGCAGTCATCGGGCCGCGCCCACTCGCGTCCTCACACGCGACCGCGGGGCGTGCGGGGCGGGTCTTCGGCGTCGTGACATGGCGTCGAGGATCGTGCGACGCGCGCTCTCGCTCCTCGTCGCGCTCTCGCTCCTCGTCGCGCTCGACCGCGCCGTCGGCGTCGTCGCCCAAACGAGCAAAGTCGGAACGGTTCGCGAGTGCGTCGCCTCCTCTCGCACGCTTCGTCGACTGTGCGGCGCGTCCGGGGCGGTGCTCAAGGACAATGCGTACCTCTACGTCGCCGCAGCGCGCTCGAACGCGGTTACGGTGATCGACACGACCGCGCCGGCGAACATGTTTGTCAACGGCAGCGTCGCGAGCTTCAAGCAATTGCGACGGCCAGTCGATTTGGAATTGCACGATAGCGGCACGTACGTCGTCGCCTTGGCCGCGGGAGACCCACAGACGAAAAACTCGAGCGTCGTGCTCGTCGACGCGAGAGAACCGACGCGACCGGCGATATTGACGCTCGGGCACGAGTGCAACGCGTACGAGGAGGGCGGCGCGGGACAGGGCGGAAGGACCATCTTCGACGGGCGACTGTGCGGGGCGACGGCTTTCACGGTTGAACAAAACTATGCGTTCGTTTTGTGCGGTGAGACGAACCGATTGACGGTGTTATCGCTCCCGAACGACGCGAGTCTGGCGCAGGCAGGTTCCGTGCAGGTGGTGGCGTCGATTCAAAGCGACGAGTTCCAGAACGGAGAAGCCGTCGTCGTGGCGAACGGTAAAGCGTACGTGCGCTCAGAAGGTGTGTGTTCGACGTGCGTCGCAGTCGTGGATGTTTCAGACTTTACGAGTAATAACGGGCTCGTCAGACTTTCCATGCTCGCGTTGAGCGAAGTGTCTAGCATCACGGCGGACGTGCCCAAATGGCGCTGGTCGGCGGCTTTCTTAGCGCGCGGAAGTCACAGAGCTAACGACGCGTATCCATACGATTGGGTGGTGAATCCGGTCAGCTCGAGCGTGACGAGCGTGACGAGAGCTTGCATGAGTACGGTTTTACAGATTGGAGATTCGCCCGCGGCGTGCGCGGGAAGGAACGAGTTCGCATACGACGCCACGGCGGAGGCAAACGCGTACAACTTTAGGTTGGGTTCACAAACGGTGTAGATGTACAGTCTAGGTAGTTGTACTTGTAGTACGAGTATAGTATAGTAGTCACGTCCCCACGGGCGCCACGTCTCGAATCAACGTCGGATTCGGGACGAAGAGCAGGCGCAAGCCTCCGATTTCTAGGAGCGTGTGCGGGCGAAGAATGCACCTCTGACCCGTGTTCAACGGCGTATTATTGCACCAGATCGGCCGATGACCGACGTTTCGAAGCGCGAATTCGCCGTTCCATCGAAGTTTCAAAAACGCCTGTTGTCGCGAGATTTTCATCGCTCTCCCCTCCAACGACAGGTCTACGTCCACCTTGAGATCCTCCGTGGACCGTCCGATGACGCACTCTCGATCTTCGATCACGAACGTCGTGTTCATCCCCACGAGTTCAGCCAACGCGCCTTTCGCCGTGGCTAAACGCGCCGCCGCCGCCTGCGCGCTTCGCTCCAATTTCTCAATTTTCCTCAACGCCGTCTTCTTTGCGCGTACATCTTCATCCGCGCTCGTCGTCCCAGCCTCTCGCTCGTCGCCCATCGCGCGGCGTCGTCGTCGTTTCGTCCCCTCCCCCCTCAAAATTGCCTGTTCCGCTTCTCTAAAAGTCGGCGTCCGCGCGTCGTCCTCGTCTTCGATTTTCTCCCCCGCGTCGCCCTCCGTCTCTCTTGACGTCGCCCTCCATCGCACGCGCGCGTCGATCTCTCGCTCCAGCACCTCCCTGGACACCTCGCGCATCCTCTCCGCGCACCTCTCGCTCCACCCGTCGCCTCCCGTGAGCATGGCGCGCCAACGCGCGCGCACCTCCGCCGCCTCCTTGCGCCCGCTCACGAATTCCACGCACGCCCGCGCCCCGCTCAGTGCCTCCACGGCGACGCCGGACTCGATCGCCAGGCGCAACAGCGCGTCATCGATCGCCGGCCACGCCTCGATCGCCGGCGTCGGCGTCATGGTCTCGCGCGCCTCCCTCTGCGACGTTCGATCCGCACGCATCCTCACACGCTCGACGGCACACACGAGCAAATTTTCCGCGCGTCTGGCAATCAGGGTGCGGGATGTATGAGTATGTTTGTAATTCAAGCTATGGCGCTCAATGTTACATGTCTAGACGAATAAGAACATCGGATGCTCGTTTTTGGCAGTCATCTTGGCGCACCGCGCGCTCCCCACGATGCGCTCGAGCTTGAGCGCGTCCAATTTTGAGAAGAGCGCGACGACGCCAGCCACGTGACCGACGACGGGCGCGGATCCAGACGCGGTGGCGGCGGAACCAGCAAGGTACGAGACGAGTTCGGGATAATAATGCGCGTGCTCCGGTAGAGAGTAGAAGCAAATTTCTCTGGCACCCTTGATGCGGCGGCGAAAGTAAAAGTGTGCCCGTTCGCTCAGGAGCAGCACGCGCTTGCGTCTGTCGGCGAAGAGCGTGCGCGCGCGAGCCGCTTCTCTAGGCTCGGTGTACTCGCTGTTTACCGCGAACGACACTTCTTCCTTCGTCAACAAGTTACGAATTCGAACGAAGTCAAAGTACGAGCTCACGAATATGACGACACCCGGCTCTGGATTCTCACGTATGCGAGGCAATACGTGTTTCACAAAGTACTTGAACCGGATGTCGTCCGCGTTCACGACGTCCGAAGACTTCATGTTCACGCGTTCAAACTGCTGGCGTGTTTTCAGTGTGAGCTGACCGAGCACGCCTTTTTGCGACGTGCGCAGACGAACCTTGCCCTCGTAGTTGACGCATCGTCGATTGAACAACGCGTTAATCTCGGGCGTTTGAAACGACGAGAGCAACACCGTTTGTCTCAGATGGCGCGCGTGTCCATTCAAATGTGACTCATGGACGCGTTGGATATCGCAGTCGCGCATCTCTTGCGGAAGAGCGTTCATGCCGTCGACAATCGTCACAACGTGTGCCCAGTTTTGCATTTGAATCACGTTGGCGTGATCGATGACGAGCAACTCGATAGAACTCAAGAAATCTGCGGCTGACTTTTCATCCTGTAACGCCGTGACGATGCCCAGCGGTGAGGCGAAGATGATGTCCGCACCGAAAAAGTCGACGTATAATCGCACGCTCGCCTTGGTGAGCTTCAATCCTAGTCGAAAGTGATCATCCGTGTTTCCTTTGAACAGCGCCTTGTGATCCGCGGGCACGAACGGCTTGAACTTCTTTTTACCTCTCGGCTCCTCGTCCTCGTCTTCGCTATCGCTACCTTCGTACGCTAAAAAATCCTCCTCGATGCGCTCGAGTTTGTTTACTGAGTCGTTTCTCCCGTGCGCCGCCGGGCACAAGTCTAGCAAGCGCATGATGGCTCGACCCGCGATGTTTCGCATGGGCGTCAGGAATAAAACGGTCGGACGCACGAACCCTTGATCCCGCGGGAGATCGTCCTCAAGCACTTTCGTTCCAGCCTTTGCCTTTTTGGCCAACGATTCGTTATTCTTCATCACGCGATTTCTCGTCCTCGTCACGTGATCGATGACGTGGAGGCAGACGGCGTCTAAAGTCTCATCGTTCAGCTGCTGTCCCGCGGGTCCTTGATCCGGCACCAACGTTCGATCTCCGTGTTGCACGTCCACGTACGACGCGAGCATGGAATAAAACGCAGCCTGACTCTCGCTCGCGAATCCGTCGCTTCCCGTAACCGTTCGCCACCGCTCGGCGAGTTTCGCATTCACCAATTCCGGTCTCTCCAACACTCTCGGCACGTCCAACCCGTTCGCGCCCTCCCATACGTTCCGCTTCCCACTCCCACCGCTCGCGTCTTCTCTCGGAAACGTCACCTTTTGCGTTTTCAAAGCCTCCGCGCGCGCCTCCGTGAGCGTCTCGCCCAGTCGCACGTGTCGTTCCAACGCCGACTCACCCGTCTCCGTCGCTCGCTCGTCCATCGCGTCCTCCGACGCGGACGCCTCGTCCGAATCGTCGTCGTCCTCGTCGTCGTCCTCGTTCGCGTCCTCCTCCTCCTCCTCCTCCTCGTCGTCGTCGCTCGAAGATGCGTCGCCGTCCGAATCCGCCGCCATCGTCGCCTCTTCGCCCTCCTCGTCCTCGCTCGCGCTCTCATCGGACGACGCCGAGCGCGCGTCCTCGTCCTCATCATCGCTCTCGCTCACCTCGCTCGCGCTTCGATCGTCGCTCGCGCCCAGCGACGCCAACAGCGCGCCGTACGCGCCGCCGCCGCTTCGCACCGCGGTCGCGACTTCATCCTCCTCTTCGTCGTCGTCGCCTCGCGCCGCCGCCGCCTCGACTGCGTCTCGCGCGCGACGACGCGTCGACTCGACGTCGCGTCTCGCGCGCTTCCGTCGATCGTTCGCCGGCATCGTCGATGACGTTCGTTCTCGCGCGCGCGGCTGAGTGTCGGCCGCAGACTCGGACGCGTAGGGACACGCATCGCGCGCGAGAACGTCGCGAGGCGATGACGACGGGCGCGATGACGGTGACGGTCGCGGCGACGGTCGCGGCGCACCGCGTCGCGAGACGCGCGGGCGTCGCGCGAGGCAGCGGTGACTCGACGGCGCGGGCGAGGACGACGACGCGGGCGGTGGACCAGAGCCTGAACCCGCGCGTGGCGGCGTTGCAGCCGAGTAAGACGGTGGCGCTGACGGATCTGGCGCGAACGATGAAGGAGAACGGGGCGGATGTGATCGGTCTGGCGGCTGGTGAGCCGGATTTCGCGACGCCGCCGCGCGTGGCGGCGGCTGGTAAGGCGGCGATCGACGCGGGGAAGACAAAGTATTCGCCAAACGCCGGGGACGCAAAGTTGCGCAAGGCGATCGCTGAAAAGTTGGAAATGGAGAATGGATTAAAGTACGACGCGTTGTCCGAGATCGTGCTCTCGAACGGGGCGAAACAGAGCGTGGCGCAGTGCGTGTTGGCGACGTGCGGTCCGGGCGACGAGGTGATTGTTCCGGCGCCGTACTGGGTGAGTTATCCAGAGATGGTGCGATTATCCGGCGCGGACAGCGTCGTCGTGCGCACGACGGCGGACGAGGGTTTTCTGATGACGCCGGAAAAGCTGCGAGCGGCCATCACGGAGCGGTCGAGGTTGTTGATTTTGTGCTCGCCGAGCAACCCAAGCGGGGCGGTGTATCCCAAGGAGACGTTGGAAGAATTGGCGAAGATTGTCGTCGAGCACCCGAGATTGATGGTGCTGAGCGATGAAATCTATGAGCACATCATCTACGAGCCCGCGAAGCATCACTCGATCGCGGCGATGGAGGGTATGTGGGAGCGCACCATGGTGGTGAACGGGTTTTCCAAATCCTTCGCCATGACCGGTTGGCGTTTGGGGTACGTCGCGGCGCCGAAACACTTCGCGCGCGCGATGAACATGCTTCAATCGCAAATCACGAGCGGCCCGAACTCCATCTCGCAAGAGGCGGCGCTCGCGGCGCTAGAACTGGGATTCAAGGGTGGCGAGGACGTCGCCGAAATGGTCAAGGCGTTCAGACAGCGTCGCGACTTTGTCTCCGAGCGCCTTAACGCCATCCCGGGCGTCAAGCTTCCGAGCGTCGACGGTGCGTTTTACGTGTTCCCCGACGTGAGCGCCTTCTTCGGTGGCGACGCCTCGGCTGAAGGATTCGGTCCGGTGACGGATGTCGACGAACTTTGCCGCTACATCTTAGAAAAAGGTCAAGTCGCGCTCGTTCCGGGCAGCGCGTTCGGCGTTCCGGAGTGCTTGCGAATCTCGTACGCCGCCTCCGACGCCACACTGGACGACGCTTTGACGCGCATCGAGGCGTGCCTGGATCCCAAAGTCTTCACTCGAAACTCGAGCGCGTGAGTCGCCGTTCAGAGTCCTCGGCGGTTGCGCGTTCGCTAGACTCACCGGGCGTCGGACGCCGTTTCACGCCGTGTAAAGATACATTATTTTCGTGCGTCATCCTTTCGTCGACGACGATCACGCGCGGCGTACACGCACACTCCTCGCGCCTCCTCGCGCCGGTCGCGCAGCCGTCGGGACGCTTTTTCCAGCCGTCGGCGCACTCGAGCACCCTCAGAATCCTTCGCGATGGCGGAACCGCGCGCGACGCTGGACGATGACCTCCGCGCGAGAGCGCTCGCCGCGCTTGACGTGCCCACCTCCACGTATCCCGGCGCGGGCGACGAGCGCGCGCTCGCCGCGCTCGCGGAATTTTTAGAAGACACAGCCATCCGCGCGCTCCCCGTCGAGGGACGCGACGCTCTGCGCCGCGCACGCGCCGGTGACGGTGACTGCGCGGACGCGCTCTCGAATTACGGCGCGCAGCTGTCGCCGGCGCTGCGCGATTTGGGTAAGGCGTCGCGAGAGGCGATCGTGGACGAACTCCTCGAACGCGCGACGTCGCTCAAGTACGCCGACGCGGAGGTGTCCACGTCGAAATCGGCGATGGACGCCATAGAACGCTCGAGCAAGCGATTGAAATTGACGGCGAAGGAGATATCGGACGTCGGAGTGTCTCTGGCGAGCGGTGAAGGGAAAGAGGCGTTGCTCGGTTTTGCTCGCGCATTGGGTCTCGACGATTCGAGCGTACGCGTGAACGATCCGCTCGACGCGTGCGTGCTCCTCGAGCGGTGCGTGTTGGCGCAGGAGCGATTTGTGACGGCGTTCTTATCCGACAGCGGTAAACTCGCGGCGAAGAATCCGCCGAAATTAGACGAGGTACCCAGCGGCGTCGGCTTGAACGGCGACCCCGAGGTTGAGCGTGCCGTCGCCGTGGCGCGCTTGTTACACGTGAACGATCTCAGACGGTTACAGAGTTCCGTGGATGCCTTCTTGGTCGCCATGCAAGAGTACACGGCTGACCCGAAGACGGACTCGCGCATCGGACGCGTCGGTAGATAGGTTGACGTGCGAGGCGAGCGAGCGACGGACAGACACACGAAACAATGTAAACAATACCATCGCCGCGCACGCGGCAATCAAAGCATAAAATTACACGAACCGTCGCTTCGCAGTTCCTTGCGCATCAGAATTCTAGGCGATGCGCGTTTACCCCCGAAAATGCCCTCGAAGACGTTGAATTGCTCCTTGGCAACTCTCTCGTATCCTTCTCCTGAATACAACGCGAGCGGCGCCGGTTCGTTCTCGCGCACGTGCAGCCACACGTCGCACCCGCCCATCTCCAGCACCAACTCCTCCACCGACTGTAAAAGCGCTCGCCCGATCCCTTCCCGTCGGGCGGACTTTGCCACGCACGCGTTGGCCAAATACGCCGCGTCCGGCGGCGGCGACATGTTTCGATCTCGTTCAGGCGGACGCGTCTTCGCGGAGATGCTCACCGTGACGAATCCCACCACCTCCTCGCTCGCGCTCGCGTCCCCATCGCCGCCTTCATCGTCCCCATCACTGACGGTCCCCCCCTCGCGTCGTCGTTTCGCCACCAACGCCGTCTCCTCGCAGTCGTCGTCGACAACGAGCCCGACGACGTACTTCAACACGTACGCCCTCGGTTTCGCATCCTCCGTCCCCGCGAACGCATCGCACACCAAATTCACGCACGCCTTGACGTCGCCCTCTCGCGCGCGCTCGACGCGCACCCCCGCCTCGTCGCACGCGCGCGAAAACCGTCGCTGCACCTCGGCGAGCTCGTCCCGACGCGAGCCTCTCACCGCGAATGATTCGCCCCGCGCGCGCGCCGACCGCCGCCCCGCGCGACGTCCGACCGCCGCCGACGACGAAGACGACGACGACCGTGCGATCGCCGACGCCGACGCCGCCGACGCGAGCGCCGTCGACATCGCCACCGAATGACGCGCGCCCAGTCATCACGATTTCTTCCCAGCCAAAATCGACCAATCGTGACTCGTCGATGTGTCCCCGTTGTCCCCGAGTCCCGGTGAAATCGTCCCGACGACATTCATCGCCGCGCGCGACCGAACGACGACCGCGAGGGATGTCGACGCGCGATGACGTCGCCGCGCTCGAGCGTGAACTCGCGGGACTCGCGTTAGACGCGACCAAGGTGCGCGTCGACGACGACGACGACGCGACGACGACGACGACGCGCGGATCTCACGTGTGAAGACTTTTTTTTAAAGAAGGATCGATGACTGACGACGACGGCGACGACGCGCGATTGGATGGACGTACAGCCCGGAAAGTTGACGGAAACGTTGGATAAGATGCTCGCCCTCGAGAAGACGTACCGGTTAGCGGCTGATTTCGTCGCAGCGCCGAGACTGTGCGTGGCGATCGTCGACGTCTTGCGCGCGTGCGAGGACTGGGACGGTTTGCGAGAACACGTCGCGGCGTTGACGAAGAGACGGGCGCAACTGAAGCAAGCGATCGCGGCCATGGTGCGAAGATGCATGACGTTTATCGATGACGCGCCGGACGGGGAGCAGAGGTTGAAACTGATCGAGACGCTGTGCGACGCGACGAGTGGGAAAATTTTCGTTGAGGTGGAAAAGAGTCGACTGACGCGGGCGTTGGCGAGGATGCACGAGGAGGCTGGGAGAATCGATGAGGCGTGTGCGGTGATGCAGGAGGTGGCGATCGAGACGTACGGGGCGTTGACTCGACACGAAAAGTTATTCTTCATCGAGGAACAGGTGCGGTTGTGTCTGGCGAAGAAGGATTACCTGCGCGCGTTGATTTTGAGTCGGAAAATCAACCCGAGGGCGTTCGACGAGCTCATCGATAAGGAGAAGAAGGATGCGGAGAAGGCGGCGTTGATGGCGAAGAAAGAGACTGAATTGAGCGAGAAGGAGCGCGAGGAACTCAAGGCCGAAAAGTTGAAAAAAGAGGGACAAGTGGAACACGCCGAGGGATACTTTGAACCCACCGACGAGGGCGTGCCCTCGCTCGAGGCGCTCAAGTTGCGTTATTACGAGCTCATGGTGGAGTACTATAGTCATAGCGATGAATACCTAGAGCAGTGTCGGTGCTACCAGAATATTCTGGAGTGCGACGAGGTGAAGAACGATCGCGAGCGGTGGGTGCCGACGCTAAAGAAGATCGTCTGGTTGGTGTGTCTTAGCAAGCACGCACCGATGCAACAGAGCATTTTACACGGCGTCAAGGGAAACCTCAAGCTGAGCGATTTACCTGCGCACGAGGCACTCATCAAACAGTTTTGCACGAAAGAAATCATCCACTGGACGACGTTGCAGGAGCGATACGCAAGCGAACTCGTCGCGGAGACAGAAATTTTCGGAGGCAAAGACGGCGCCAAGCGCGTCGACGATTTAAAGCTTCGCATCATCGAGCACAACATGCTCGTCATCGCCGCCTACTACTCCCGTATGTCCCTCGCGAGACTCTCCGAGCTCTTGTGTCTGACACCCGAGGAAACGGAGCGACACCTCTCCTCGTGCGTCGTCGGTAAATCCGTCGTCGCCAAGATTGACCGTCCCGCTGGTCTCGTCGATTTCACGTCCACCAAGTCGAGCGATTGGTTGTTGAACAAGTGGGTGTCGAACATCGACTCTTTACTCACGTGTCTCGACAAGGCGTCGCACTTGATTCAAAAAGAGAGTCAAACGTACAAGGTGGCGCTGTGATGAACGAACGAAGGACGAGTCGCATCCTACCTACTACAGTACGCTTTAGTCATAACAAAATCTACCGAAACAAAATGTCTCCTTCATATCCAGAATCGCCCTCGACAGCCCAGCGCAAACACACGAAAAATGAAGCACTACACCTTCTCCTCCCTCCCCTTCCGGGTGACGCCGCTACGTCGGCGCGTTCCCATTCCCATTCTTCCCGATCGCGCGCTCCGCCGCTCTCGCGCGTCTTTCCAACTCCTCCTCCCACCTCCTCGTCTCCAAATCCCCCGTTCCTCGCAGACACACCTCAAACTTCCCATCCGCGTCGCTCTGTCGCTCGCACGCGTACGCGCACGCGCTCTCGCAGAGTTCCGCCGCGTCGTCCGCGTCCGCCCCCACCGCCGCCTTCTCACAACTCACCGCACACGCCCGCTCACACGCCTCGGCTCGCGTGTAAAAATACTCCTCTCGCTCACGCGCGCCTCCACCGTACGCCGCGATGGCTTGTTTCTCCGTGCCCTCGACGCGCGCGAAGACGCGCACCACGTGCGCGCGCGTCATCCCCGAAACGTCGTTCGCGGCGCCGAAAAACGACCCATCGTCGTCGTCGTCGTCGTCCGCGACGGAGGCACGAAACGCGCCCGTCGCCCCGTCGTCCGCATCGTCGCCTCGTCGCGACGCGAACTCGGAGGCGACGGGACGACTCGACGCCGCCCCGCGCACGCGAATAATGTTAAACACCGCGGCGCGTCGACGCGCGGGTCGCTCGTCGCGCGTCGTCGCGTCGGCGGTGGACGCGTCGCGAGCGTGCGCGTCGTCGTCCGAGACGCGCATCGCGTCGCGCGAAGGTGCGACGACGCGACAGCGACGACGAATGGCGCGCATTCGCGCGACGATGAGAAGAATGAAGAATTCATGGAGACGACGTTCCCCACACGCCGACGCGTCGTCGCGCGTCGCGTCGTCGACGTCGCGCGGGAGAGATGACGCGAAATGATGCGTCGGACGCGTCCGCGTCGGTGGCGGTGGCCGCGACGGCAGTGCGAGACGGGGCACGCGTCGAGGATGACGACGAATGCGAAAACGGCTCGACGCGACGCGATCGACGCGCGCGAGGAGACGCGACGACGTCCGCGATGAACGACGCGCGCGCGAGGGGGATGACGAGCGCACTGTACGGAGCGCTCGTTATCGCGTCCAGAGACCGTCGAGATCGCGCGCGAGAGAGACGAAACGGTGACGGCGGCGACGCCAACGTCGACGAAGAAAATCGCGAGCAAACGCCGCCGACGACGGATGTGGAACTGTACGCACTTCGACGCACCGTTCGAGCGATGCGGGAGACGGAAGATCGCGCCGTCGTCTCCGGCGCCATGGCGCGTTGGCGCGCGGCATGTTCAAAACGCGTCGGCGACGCGCGCGTCGCCGACGCGTTTCACCGCCGGGCGACGCGCCGCGCGCTGCGACGGTGCTTTTCCGTGTGGCTCGTGCAGACGCCGTCGGCGATGCGCGCGTGGGACGGCGTAGACGATCGGTTTGGAGGCCACACGCGTCGGTCGCGTCACGTCGCGGGTTTGGTTGACGACGACGATGAGTTTCCGACGGATTATCGCGCCGAGTTGGAGATTCGACTCGTGCAAATCTCTCGACTTGAGGAGGCGTTGCGAGACGCGAACGCGCGCGCGACGAACGGGATGCGCGAAGAGGACGTCGAGGCGCACATGCGTAAATTTCGAGAGCATTTGCAAAACGTGCAGCGCGAGTTGGAAAACGTCAAGAGAGAGCGAGACGCCTATCGACGCGAGTGGGAGGCGGCGGACGGACCGAGCGCGGTCAAAGCCAAGGCGGAGAGACGCGCGAATCAGCGCACGATGGCGACGCAGACGAATTTCGACGACGAAACGAACGGGAGGAAAGATGCGTACGGGTCCGTCGGTGGCGCGAAAGAGCTGTCGCCGCCCACCAAGCGCGACATTCGCGCCGTCGAGGAGAAGTGGATGGAACACGCGAGACAGTTTGAGAAGAAGTTTGAACGCCAACTAGAGGTGACGGCCGAGTACGAGCGCAAGTTGAGAGAAGAACGCACGCGTCTTATGCACAGTGAGGCGCGATACGAGAAGAGAATAGAGGAGATGACGACGAAACACGCCGAGGAGGTGACCGAGTTGACGCTGCGAGGCGCCGCGACGGCGACAACCGCGAACGCATACTCTTCGACGACAGACACGAAGAGAGTGGACGCGTCGACGATGAATCGAGAACGTTTCGACGAGTACGCCAAACTCGGCGCGGAGACGGCGAATCGGCGGGTGTCACCGATCAGTCTCACCCCGGCGTCGCCCGCGGTCGAGGTGTTCGAATCTCCGTCCGCCGAGCTCGCGATGGACGACGACAATCACGCCGCGAACGATGACGACGGCAACGACGACGGCCGAGACCGAACCGCCATCGAGCCGCCGACGCGTTTCGAGAGCGCGAGACGACTCGCGTTCACCCTCGACGAATTTTCATCCGACGAGGACGAACGCGACGTCGCCGACGCCGAAACCGCCGCTCGTCGCGCCTCCGCGACGACGCTCGCGTCGACGCCAGCCGATTCCCACCTCAAGCGTCAAATGAGCGCCAAGAAACCTCTTCGTCTCACCGTCGCCGTCGCCAAGCTCGTCGTCCTCGGACGTTCGCAGCGAGACGCCATCGAGGCGTTGAAACACGTCGAAGGCAACGACGTCGCCGCCGCCAACGAGTGGCTCGACCGTCGAGACGCCACCGCGGCGTCCCAGTAGCACTACATAGCAACATTTGTCGTCGCACGACGCATCCATCCACGCGTTCGTTCCTCTCTCCCTCGGACTCGTGTCTCGTGTCTCGTCGTCGGCGGTTACTCGAGCGTCTCGCATCCTCACACGCGTACGCGCGAACACGTCGTTCGCTCGGAAGCGTCGATCGAGCGTAGAAATCTGGCGAGATGGTGCGCGTCGTTGCGTGATGCGCGCGTCAAGCGCGCGCGCGGACCCCCGCAACGACGGCGATGACGTGAAATCTCAAAACGACACGACGCGCGACCGACGACCGACGACTGACGCCATCGACGACGCGCAGATGATCAAGGTGAAAACGCTCACGGGCAAGGAGATCGAGATCGACATCGAGCCCACGGACAGCGTCGAACGGATCAAGGAACGCGTGGAGGAGAAGGAGGGCATTCCGCCGGTGCAGCAGCGACTGATCTTCGGCGGGAAACAAATGAATGACGATAAGATTGCAAAGGATTACAATATTGAGGGTGGAAGCGTGTTGCACTTGGTGCTCGCTCTGCGAGGCGGCGCGTGAGTGGATGGACGGCGAAGGGGGGCGACGATGGAGGCGAAGACGACGACGCGAGAAAGACGACACGAGACGACGCACTCGAGCGAGTGCACCTAGATAGACTAATAATGAATCGCTGAATTACAACTGCATCACTTTACGCGGTCTTCATGAACATGGTTCGGAGAACGACCTCTTCGCTACCGACCGCCGGCTTGGCGAGCTCTTCGGAGGCGGCTTTGAAGGCGGCCGGCGCGCAGGTAAAGTTGACGACGACTTGGTACGCGTCCGGGTAACCCTTGATTTCGTACGCGTTCGGCTTCAACCCGTGCTCGGTTTGTTCCCACGCCTCCAAACTCTCGCCAAACATTGCCTTGAACCCTTCCATCGCGGTCGCGCGCGTGGCGTCGTCGCAATCCGGTCGCAACAACATGACACCCTCGTACGTCGTCGGGACGCCCTTCTTCGCCACGGCGCGCGTCTTTTGGCACTCGCCGCGGCGAGTCGTCGTCGCGCGCGTCGGCGCGCGGACACTGGTGTTCACTACGTTCGGTACACATCACGGGCGCGCGTTCGTCAGTCATCCATTCGCGTCGTCGCGTCGTCATCGCTCCCTCCTGCTCTCCCTCTCGGCCCCCCTCGGGCTCAGGTTTTAGGGTCACCGACGCATCCACCCATCCTACCGGGGCGCGTCTGCGCGCGCGTCGTCGGCGTCCTCGCCCGCGCGACGCGCCAACGTTTCGCGCGTAATATCCCACATGCGTTCGACCGATCGCGCGCGTCGTCGTCGCGTCGCGTCGCGCGTCATCCGTCGCGCGCCGGCGGCTGCCTCATGGGCCGGTGACGTCGCGCGGCGGTGATGTCGTCGACGGATAGCGACGCGACCGCGCGCGAGGGTGACGACGACGACGCGAGCGCGCGATGACGGGAAATCCGTTCGATCGATCGCGCGTACCTCGGAGGGCGTACATGGCGCGCGCGTGCTGTGTTGTGACGGACGACGGGTGGTCGGTCTGGTGTGTGGTGGTACAACCCTACGGGCGGGCGGCGGGCGGCGGCGCGGTCAGCGCTCCGCGAGCGATGGTTTGGACGAAGGGAGGGCGTGGTCGTGCCACGTGTCGCCGTGACAATCGATGACGCGCGCGAGATGGTGGGGATCGGTGGGGAATCGGAGGCCACGCGCGTCGGCACGCGTGGCGCTGACGAAGGCGACGGACGCGCCGAAGCGTTCGGCGTCGTATCGGACAGGCGAACGCGCGCCCTTGGACCAGTCGAGTAACTCGAAACACCTCGACGTTGGATCGAGTACGCACTCGTACTCGTCTGCGGGACGCTCTTTGAGTCTGGGATTGAACGCGATGGGCATCCACGCGCGTTCAAATCCGTGCGCCCACTCCAACGCCCCGAGGTATTGGAAATCGTGCGAGGTGAGTTTTCCATCGCACGACGTGAGTCTGAGGATGGCGTCGTAAAACGAACGCGTGCGAATATGAAGCATATCTCGCGTGACGGCGAAGTTCGCCGACAACGGCCAAAACAGGGTCTCGCCGAGCTCGCAGCGGCTCAAACGCCATCCGGGAAACTCGTCGCGTCTCGACGCGACGTCCTCGAGCTCGGACGCGCTCGCACATTTACCGATGTCTTCAAAAAATGTGGTCAATAATAAACTGAACATGTGCGTGTACTGGTAGGACGGAAGCAACGGTTCTTTGATGACGCGTTCGGCCACGAACGTCTCGGCGGTGATGTTGGTTGGACTCCGTTCTCCGCCGCGCCACTCGCGTTCCATATCCGTCACTCTCTCTCGCACGAACGCCTCCACGCTCGCCTCGTCGTTCTCGGCGCTCTTCAATTCCGTCAGAAATGATCGCAACGTCGCGTGTAAAATCTTGTCGTCGTGCGTAAAGATGGAGACGGGCGGGAGCTCGTCGTACGCCTCTCGCGCGTACCACGCCATCGCCGGCACCTCTCGCCCCTGCGAGTTAGGCATCTCCGCGCACATCCACACGTGCTTCCACACGTCATCGCTCACTTTCTCGCATCGACTCTCGGGCGTCTTGGCGACGAGTACTATTCCTAAAGTTTTCCTAGATAATCCTGCAAACCGTTTCGCGAAGTGTTCGACGCCGTTTCCGCAGCACCACGTCACCACGTACGCCACCGACGGCACAACGTCCGTGCGCCACACCTTGGTCACGGGAAAACCGACGTGCTGTTCACCCTCCAACACGCGCGTCCACTTCCCGTTTGCGTCTCGTCCGTCGTTTCCCGCGTCCTCGCGCGTCTCTTCGCCGCCTCCGCTCGCCGCCGTCTCCGTCGCGTCCGTCGTCACCACTCCGTACGACGACCGCGCGTCGTCCACCGACGCGTTCAACGGCGCGTCGTCTCTCGCCTCCACCGTCGCCGCCTCCAGTGACTTCGACCGCACCACCGTCGCCGTCGCCGTCGTCGCCGTCGCCGCGTTCGTCTCCAACCGTCTCCAACTCGCCGCGGCGGTCGCCGTCCCGCTCGCGTCTCTCGCGACGCACGCCACCGCGATCGATCCCACCGTCCCCGCACACGTCACCAACGCCATCAATAGCGCCATCGTTCGCCGAGTCGTCGTCATCCTCGCCCTCGAGCGGTGCGTCGACGGCGTCCAGACTGCGCAATCAGATTATTGCTCGAACGAACGAATGAATGACGCACGCACGCCCGGCGCGACGCGCGCTCGTGTGACCACCGCAACACCGCGACACCGCGACGACGCCGAGACGCGCGCCCGCGCGCGCGCGACCGATCCCTCGACCGACGCGCGTCCGCCTCTCCCGCGTCGTCCGAGCGCCCGTCGCCCGTCGCATGACACGTACGCGTACATCTCATTCTCGTAAAATCCACAAAACATCAATCACAAGTCCGAATCAAACGACGACGAAAACACAACGCCACCAGTGTGATCTTCGCCGACGCCCGCCGACGTCCCGCCGACGACGGACGGAACGACGCCTCGCGCCGCTCGTCAGACGTCGACGCGCGAGATGCGCGCGACGGCGGTGTCCGCGCGGACGCGATGCGTCGTTCCGTCCGCGACGCGCGCGCGCCCCACGACGCGCGCGACGACGACGCGGACGAGGGTCGATGATGATTCCGAGACGAGACGCGCGACGACGACGACGCGACGACGATTCGCGCGCGTGCGCTCCAGACTCTCGTCCGCGACGCGCGCGAAACGCGGTGGTGACGTCGATCTGGACGATGAACTCGCGCGGGCGGCGGAAGCGTTGGAGAGCGCCGAGTCTGGGGACGCGGCGTCGGCGGCGGGACGCGGGTTGGAAAACCTCGCGCGAGGGCTGGGAAAGGCGCTGAGCGCGAACGATGACGTCTCTGGGCCGGGGATTCCGAGCGCGGTGATGCGAGAGGCGAGACCTACGGTGCCGCCGACAAAGGTGCCGAGATGGTGCGCGCCGTTCGTGGATGCGTATTTCGTGGATCACTCGGCGCAGGCGCGCGCGCTGCGAGAGGGGAGGCGGTGGGACGCCGAGGCGGAGGATAAACAGTTTGACGCCATCGCGAGGATGATACGAGACGGGACGAACGAGGATATGAATGATCTGAAAGCGGATTATCCGATGATCGGGAAGATGATGTCGAGATTGCGTCGAGCGAGACGGGTAAATCGCGAACAGAGGGAGGAGACGTACCCGGATCCCGACGTCGTCAAAAAGGTCAAGTTTGGACCACAGCGAGTGATGGAGAAGATGGGCGTGCATCCGCGCGTGGATGGTGACGCGACGTATGCGCAGTTTTTGGAATTTTTAGATCGTAGAGAGGTGACTCGGGTGCTGTTGTACGACGACGGGAACACAGCCATCGTCGAAATCGGCGGTCCGTCATCGCACTTGGATCCAGGCGCGGACGTCATTCGATGGAAGGTGAAGATTCCGGGAGATGCGCACGATGAGGTGACGCGCGCGTGTCAAAATGCGTTTTACACGAAACCAGCCAACCCGGACGACGTGTTCACGCCGGCGCAGACGTCTTGTCAGTTGTTCATGAATATTCGACCGTGGAACTATGCGATTCACGGAGCGCGCAATTGGCTCATGGCGGGTACGTTTTTCTGGTTCATCGGCGCGGTGATTCAATCGGCGTACACGGCGGATAGAAGCTCAGACGTCTTGAGAAAGCGTGCCAAGGCTCAGAAGAAGCAGAACGAGCGCGACGCTCTCGCGGATGAAATGGGCAAGTCCAAGGCAAAGTTGCTGAAGAAGCATCAGTCGTCGGTGCGTTTCAAGGATGTCGCGGGACAAGACATGGTGGTTCGAGAGTTCCAGACCATCATCGACATCATGAAAGGAAATCCAAAGTACAAGGGCCGTTTCGTGGAACCGCCCAAGGGGATTCTTTTGGAAGGGCCGCCGGGGACGGGCAAGACGCTTCTCGCGAAAGCCGTCGCGGGAGAGGCTGGGTTGCCGTTCTTTTACGCCAACGGTTCCGAATTCGTCGAGATGTTCGTGGGCGTCGCCGCGAGCCGCATGCGCAACCTGTTCAAGCGCGCGCGTTTGAACGCGCCGTCCATCATTTTTATCGACGAGCTCGACACGATCGGTCGCAGCCGCGCTGCGAACGAGTTTCGCGATTCGTCGACGTCCGAGCGAGAGCAAGGTTTGATGCAAATGTTAGTGGAGATGGATGGTTTCAACAATAAGGAGACGGGTGAGGCTGTGTTGGTGATCGGCGCGACAAACTTAGCGGCGCAACTCGATCCCGCGCTCTTGCGTTCGGGACGTTTCGATCGCGTCTACCACATCGGCGTTCCCTCGACAGCGGAGGGTCGCATGCCGATTTTGCAAGTGCACGCTCGCAATTTGAACATCAGCCGCGAGGGTGACGACAAGTACGCGAGTGATGCCTTTTTGCACCGCGTCGCCGATCTCACGACTGGCTTCTCCGGTGCTGAATTGGCAAACCTGTTGAACGAGGCGGCGATCCTGAGCGTCAGAAACGACAAGGATATGATTGATTTGGAGGACATTGAAGCCATTCTCGAAAAGCAAGCCGTCGGTCTCATTAGCGCGCCGCTCGAGGACGGTTGGGGTAAGGAACACTTGGCCATCATCGAAGCCACCAAGGCTGTGTTGTATTGCGCGCGTCCGGACATGACGCCCGAGTTGTTGCAAGTCTCCATTCGCCCGAGAGGATCACAAATGTCTGGTGTCATTCTCACCGACAGGTCGCCCGAAGCCGAGGCAGAGATTCACGCCAACGACGGACCCGACACGCTCGACTATTACATCGAGTCTCTCGCCGTCATGCTCGCCGGTCGATGCGCTGAATTGCACTTCTTCGGTTCCGATGGTGTCTCCATTCGCACTAACGAAGAGGTCGCGGCTGCTGCGGAGATGGCGTACGAAATCGTCACGGAATCCGGCTTGTATCCGGACAAGCGCGTCGTGCCCATCTTTGATCCCATCATGCTCCACGAATTCAGAATTCCCAGACAAGGTATGGAAGAGGGCACGCAAGACGTGATGATGCGCGCGCACAAGCGCGGCGTCGAGCTCGTGAAGGAGTATGCGCCGCTCATCGAACGCGTCAGCAGTCGACTCCTGGAAAGCGAGCGCATGTACGGATCTCAGGTGCGAACCATGGTGGCGCAATACGAGAAGGAGATTCTCGGAGACAAAAAGTCGACATCGCCGTCCTATGCGGACGAAATAGCAAAGTAAATAGACGATTGTGATGGCGCATTAGAGCCTGGATGCTAACTATTCGCTTACTATATTACACGCGACTGACTAGGCGGCGGAAGTTCGCTCCGCCGATCGGTGCTGCTCGACGTAGTGTTCGACGGCGTAACAGACGCACATCGGACACGACGCGGCGCATTTTTTCATCCCGTAATCTTTCTCGAGGAGAGCAGACACGACGGGAAGATCGAGAATGCTCAGACGTCCCTTTGCGTCTTCGACGGCGCGTTCTAAATCCACCGCGCCGTATCGATGTCCGCACGTGAAGACCCAGCATCGAGACGCGTCGTCGCTCGAAATTGCGTCGAGTTCCATGGCGTCGAATGGACGCGTCTCGATGCACTCGGGTGCGTCCATTCGATGTATCACGTCACCTTTGATTCTATCCCAGAGAATCTCAATGGTGACGTCACCTTTCGTGGAGTATTTGACCTCATCTTCGGCGATGCGGTGCTTGGCGACGTCGAGTACGAATTGACCGCTAAACCGAAAGCCGAGATCGCGCTCGAGCACCATCTGCATCGCCTCGGCGTGTCCTTTGGACACCAAGAGTTCGCGAAGATTACTCTCCAATTCATCCAGCGCGAGTTCGTGTCGCATCCAGCACACGACGACGTCTTCGATGGCTTTCGCGCGCGCGCCGTTGGACTCGACGTGCGGAAGGTAACTCTCCATCGCAAGTTCGAGCTCCGCCTGGAGCGTCGATGGCGACACGTCTCCCTCCGATGTGAGTACCTCCAAGGAGGCGATGTGACACATGGCCGCGATGGCGAAATTCTTTGTCGTCTTCGCCACTTCCTCGGCGATTGCAAACTTACGCTTGTCCAGACACTTGGAGACGACCCACGCAAAGAGACCGGGTTCCTCTTCGAGCATGGTTGAGATGTTCTCCACGACGGCGTTTTCGTCGTCCAAGTACAACAAAATCGTGAGCTGGATCTCTCGAGCGCCGGTGACTCCCAAAAGCCTCGCCTCGTGCGCCATGTTGACAAGAGACCACAACTCATCCGTCGTCATGGTTTCGTACACGAGTTCCAATGGAGACGCCTCGCACACCTCTGAAGTGTCGCTCTTCAATCCCAACGCGGTGGTGATGTCGTGTAAATCCTCCATGGTTTGCGTCGCGGTGACGTAGAAGGTGACGTTTGAATCCCAGAACACTAGTGGTTTAGACTCCCACGGACGCACGTCGCCATCGCCTTGTTGCTCCGCTTGCCGCATCGAGTTGGCGGTGATGCCGCCGAGCATGTGTAAGCTTTCGACGGTGGAAGAGGACGAGAGAAGCACGGTGAACGACGACTTGACGCGATCAGAGTATGCGTCTTTTGCACACGACGCGATGACGGCCGTACTGACCACTTTCGCCGCCTCTAATGCGACGATAGCGGCGCTCACCGAGCACGCGACGTCTCGTTGCACTCCGGCGTCCTCCGTTGTCTCGATGGCTTCGCCGATCACACGTACGAGTTCACGCACGGCTTGCTCGGGCGAACGCTCTTCGTTCAGATTTAACGCCTTCAATTGGTCGACGACAGTCGATCCCATGTCCGCTGCGCCGCTGAACGCGACGGCGTTGGACGCCTCGCACCACGCGTGCAGATGCGCGTGCGCAGCGGCTGCCGTCTTCAACCACGACATGTTCGCCTGTCCTCCATACGCCTCGACGGAGGCTCTGTGAAAGTTTGACAGCGCCTGAGACGCTTCCCATACCTCGAGACTGAGAGAGATGAAGTCTTTGAGCGGTTTACCAGTCTTGCCAAACAAATCTCTCGCGCGAGAAAAGTTTTCGCGCTTGAGTTCGAGTCGCGCCGCCTCGACAAAGACGGGCATGTGATCTTCGTTCAGAACCTTCGCGACGAGTTTTAAGCGTTCATCTCGATCGATTCCAGTGCTGAGCGCCTTATCGCCGTACGCATCGCGCTCGATCGGTGCCCACGCGTCTGAACTCGCAGGCGCGGCGACGCCTTTGCCTTCGTCGTCGTCCATGAGCGCTCGCAACGAGGACGCAATACTCCCGCTCGGCTCAAGCTTGTACACGCCGTACGACGTCAGCAGCATGCATCCGCACAGGGTCTCGCGTCGACCAACGTACGTCTCCAGAAACGGACCCGGGAGAAACTTTTTCGGCACGCCCACAGAGCGCGGGACGTGAAACGTTTGCAGCGTGCACGATTTCGACCCGTCCTCGCTGAACCGTCTCGCCAACACGCGCACGGAAGACGTGAAGGACGAGAGATCTGTGAGATCTTCTTCACCGAACACAGGTTCTCGCACGAGAGCAAAAATCAAGTCATCCGTCACGTGCACGGCGACGGTGTGCTCGGGCAATTCGTGCGTCGATTTCGGCGTTTTTCGTTCGTCGACGTCGTACAGTTCCAGTTTTTGACGATCGATCAACGCTGCGATGACGCACACACTCGCCGTCGTACTGTCGTCATCGCCGTCGTGTATTTCGTGCACGCTCAGCGTCACGCGTCGTCCTTCTCGAACGCCGTATTCATCCGTGAGCGCGTGAGCCGCGAAATCGTGCGTCCCGGCGGCGTCTGGTAACGACTCCGCCACCATCGACGTCTCCACCTTACCCTTATTCACCGTCGACGATTTGACGACGCGCGCCATTCTCTCGAGCATGAGCGTCCACACTTCGCCGTCGAATCCGTTGATGACGAGAAATTGTGATGATTTCCCTCGCGCGAGCTCGGCGTTGGCGCACTTGGCGCCGACGACGCACGCGCCCAGCGGGGAACCCTTCGCCACGTCCCACGCGCGAACCTCACCGTCCGCGCCGACGCATATCGCCACGACCGGGTCCGCGCGCGCCGGTTCCAATCGTCTGTACCACCACACCGCGCTCACCGGCTTCGTGCCTCGAGACGCCAAGACGCGCATCGCCGGCGACGATTCGGCGTCCCTCGTCAACTCCCAAATCGGAACCACGTACACCCCCCCCGCCGCCGTGCAACACAATAATCGATCGCCGTCCATCGAGTGCGCCATCGCCGTGATCTTCGCTCGCGAACCTTCGTACCAGGGCGCCAATCGCTTCGTTCGAGGCGCGCGTTGATCCCTCGCCGCGATGAAATTTTCGACCTTGGCCGACCGCGGCGCCGCGTCCGAGCCATCCTCGACGCCGTCATCGTGCCCGTTCGCCCAGTCCCCGAATCCCGACGTCGAACACGCCAACGCGTACCCGTTTGCGACGCCCACATCGTCGTTCACATCGTCGCTCGCGAACGTCCCTCTCGCGCACGACGCCGAAAGCAATTCCGTCGTCGTCGTCCCCGTCGCCTCCCGCTCGCTCGCGCTCGTCTCCGCGCTCGAATCGCTCGTCAGCCCGAACATGGCGGAGATACTGAACGATCGATCGAGTCGTCGGTCGTCGCGCGCGCGCGAGACGCGTCGCGCGCGCGCGTCCACGGCCAGCGTCTCGACGATGCGAAACAATCCACACTCCAATCGAATCGCGCCGGCATCACCCGACGTCGACGCGTCGTCGTCTCCGGACGCGTCGCGTTCGATGCGAGGCGCGTCCGCGTACGTCTCACGCACGTGCGCGTCCATGTCGCCCGCGCGCGTCGCGGTGTGCGCGCCGTGGTTGAGAATCCAAGTCCAATCGACATTGCGTGTCGACCATGCCGAGCGCGCCCGACGCCCTCGCGCGCCTCCGCGAGGACGCCGAGCGCGTCTTACGCGACGTCCGCGACCCCGCGGCGTTATCTCGGTACGGCGCGACGCACGGCGCCACCTTGGACGCGTCCGACGTGCGCGTCGTTGAAAAACTGTTTCGCACCCTCGCCGCGCTCGACGGCGACGATTGGCGCAAAGCGAGCGCGGTGAACGGCGCCGAGGTGTACAGACGCGCCTCCGCCGACGCGTCCACGCGCGCGCACCAGGTGCTGGGGGTGACGGAGACGCGCGCGACCGCGGACGAGGTGTTTGAGTTTTTCAGCGCGGCGAGCGAATTCGACAGACACTTTGGAATATTGGACGACATGTTCAAGGGCGGGGACGTACTGTCGTTTCGATTGTACGACAATATGCTTCGCGAGGAATTGTCGTCGTCGGTGAGCGACGCGGAGGCGTCGGAGCGGTCTCCGAGCGGTCTCCGAGGATCGAAGACGCGCTTCGCGAAGAATCCGTTTTCGCGCGCGCCGAAATTCGGCGAACTCTTCGACCGGCTGGAGAAATCGGCCGAGAGTAAGACACGCGCGTCCAGCGAGGCGTCGACAGCGACGGTGAACGCGGCGGCGGCGGCGGTGAGAGCGAAAACACCGGCGATGACGGCGTTAGAGACGGTGCCAAGGGCGAGCGCCGAGTCGACCAATCCGCTCGGGTGTCGACCGGGACACGCCATTCTGCGAGGGACGTTTAAATTACCCTCCATCATACGCGATCGAGACTTTGTGTGGGAGCAGCTGACGATGAAGATGCCGAACGGGGCCGTCGTCGTCGCCGCGCAATCCATCGAGAACGGCGTCGTCAACGCCGTGGCGCCGCCGACGGAGGGGCATGTTCGCGGTTCGATTTTGGTGTCGGGATACTACGCCGCGCCGAACGCGCAGACGGGGGGCTCGACGCTGTATTACGTCGTGCAAGCCGATCCCAAGGGACAGCTTCCGATGTGGGTGGTCAACTTGGTGGCGCCAGATCAGGCGCAAAACGTCGCGCGTCTGCGAGATCACCTCGATGGCGTCGAGTCTCCGAAGAAGAAAAAATGAGCGCGCGAACGCTTCGTCTACAAGCTGCAGCTACTTCTATCTATGTATATTTGCGATTTATTCTAACAGAACGCGTCCACGATGTCGCACCCGTACTCGGCGCGCGCCATGCGTGCGATGATCATCTCCAAGAGCGCCGGTTCGCGACCGACGGCGTCTAAAAATCCCTCGACGTGTCGCAACTTTTCAATCTCGTCACCCACCCCGACGACGCGTTCTTTCGGTGAAATTTGCACGCGAGAGAGCGCACGAGACGGCGACGACCACGCGTGCGCGCACAGGAGCATCGTTCGCACCGCGTTTCGAAACGACTCGGGAAAGCGCGCGTGCGTCGCGCGCGACCAATACGTCGGCGTGCCGACGCGCCACGCGTTGACGACTCCCCCGTCGCACGTCGCGCCGTGCATCTCGTCTCGCGCGGGAGACACGGCGAGCAGACTCGGAAGCGTGCGTCTGTGCCCGCTCGTGTCGCAAAACTCTTGCGGTGGGTGCAGAGACGTCACCAAAGCGCCGTTTCCAGAGTTGACGACCCACACGCTTCCGTCTCGATGCGCCAAGAAAACATTCGTACCCACGGCGCAGAGAGAACCGCAATCGATGAAGACGTTTGACGCGCCAAGACCTTCTATGGGAAAACGATTCACCTCCGATCCATCCTCGGCGTCTAAAACGACGAGTTTCAACGAGGAATCCGGCGCCGCGTATGTCGTCCCCGCCACGAGCTCGTCGCACGAACACGTCGCCACCCTCGCCGTCGCGCCTCGACCTCGTTCGACGCACGCCGTACCGGCGAGAAAAATTCCCCGTCCCGGTTCCCGACGCGATCGCCACACCAACTCACACTTTCCGTTCGACCGCACGCGCACGCACATGACGCTCTTTTGATCCATGGACGTCGTCGCCACAGCGCTCTCGCCCACGCGCGCGTACGCCGACGACGTCCCGATCCACGTGCTCTTCACCATGGACGCGAATCCCTTACACTCCCCCGACGCCGTCAACGGTTCCATCGTCATCGCGTCCCACACCGCGAGACTCGTCCCACCACCGCCGTGTCTCGCGAGTAAGAGCGCGCGTCCCGGGTCGTCGCTCGCCCGCGTCGTCGCCAACCGACTCGCCCGCGTCGCCGCCGCGTCCCTCGCCGAGACGATCGCGCGTCCCCATCCCGGAGGCGTGACGCGTCGAATCAACGATATATATAACGTCTTCGTTCCTGAATCTTCACGACGCGCCCTTGCGTACGTCCACACGCTCCCATCCATCATGCCCAACGCGAAGGTTTCGTCGTCGTCGTCGTCGCCCTCCGCGGCGCTCGCGCACGCCACCCCCCTCGCCCCCTCCGCGAGCGTCCACCGTCGCGCGTCACCGCGCGCGAAGAGCACGACGGCGTCCCCCTCGAGCGCCGGCGCGCATCCACCGACGACGAGCGTCGTCGAGGCGCGCGCGAGCGCGTGCGCCTCGAAACCGAGCAGCGCGCCGCCTCGTAATCGCGCGTCATCCACGTCGTCCTCCTCGCGCGCGACCGCGAGCGCGACGCGACTGGACGCGACGTAATCGTCCGGCCCGTACGCGCTCGTCGACGACCGCGACCGCGACCGCGCGCCGCGCGCGTGGCGCATGAATGTGACGTCACGTTCATGGCGCCGCCAGTCACTCATCGTCGTCATCGTCTCGCACTCCCCGACGCCGTCGAGCGCCTCGTTCCCGCTCGACGCCCGCACGGACGCACGTGTCCCCGATATGTCCACCACCGCCGTCGCGGACGCCGCGGGCGCGCTCGCGGACGCCACCGTCGCCATGGATGCGCGCTTTTCCGCCCTGTTTCGTCTTCGGTCGCTCGGGACGGATGACGCCGTGCGCGCACTCGTCGAGCGACTCGATCGACGGCGCGAACGCAGCGCGCTGATGCGACACGAGGTGGCGTTCGCGCTCGGACAGATGGGCGCGACGGGGGCGATCGACGCGCTGTGCGAGACGCTGGCGGATTCGAGCGAGGACGGCATGGTGCGACACGAGTGCGCCGAGGCGTTGGGCGCGTTGGGCGCGGCGGACGCACGGTGCGGTGAGGCGCTGCGACGGGCGTGCGTGGACGCGAAGCGTGAGGTGGCGGAGACGGCGTCGTTGGCGCTGCGGAAATTGGAGCGACACGGGCGAGAGGTGTCGGGAAGCGCGCGAGGGAGCGCCAAGGAACGGGCGAGCGCGAGCGTCGAACGAAGCGGGAACGACGACGGTGCGACGCCGTATCTCAGCGTTGATCCCGTGCCGGCGATGCCGACGGAGACTGATTTCGAGGAATTGCGACGCATCGTGTGCGATGACGAGGAGGAGATGTGGAATCGGTACGGGGCGATGTTTGCGCTCAGAAATAAATCGTACGCGAGTCGAGATGCGAGCGACGCGTGCGCGGACGTCTTGGGACGCGTGCTCGGCGAGAGCGCGAGCGCGCTGTTGAAACACGAGGTGTGTTACGTCTTGGGGCAGTTGCAGAGCGCGAGTCCGGGCGCGAGAGACGCGTTGGTTCGATGTTTGGAGGACGCGAGCGAACATCCCATGGTTCGACACGAAGCCGCCGAGGCGCTCGGATCCATCGCGCACGAGAGCACCAAGGATTACCTCACAAAGTACGCCAAAGATCCCGAACCCATAATCGCCGAATCGTGCGAGGTCGCCCTGAGCATCATGCAACAAGAGCAAGAGGGGTTCATCGTCACCGCCGAGGGCCAACGCATCGACGTCACCGCTGCGTGACGCTCGAGACTCGACGCACGCCTCGATCGCCCGCGGCCACCGCGTACACGCGCACACATTTTATCATTAATAATCATCAAACACGCATTCTTTTGCGAGATCGACGACCGATGCACTCGACCCTTCGGCGGCGCGTCCCCGCCCGCGTGTCACTCCTCGGCGTCCCGCGCGCGCATGGCTGCCCCCGCCGGCGCCCCGCGCCTCCCGCCCGAGGTCAACCGCACGCTGTACGTACGAAACCTCCCGTTTAACATCACCCCCGAGGACATGTACGAGATATTCGGCAAATACGGCGCCGTGCGACAGATTCGTCTCGGCGATGTCAAAGCCACCAAGGGCACGGCGTACGTCACGTACGAGGACATCTTCGACGCCAAGACGGCGTGCGAAAAACTCAGCGGGTTCAACGTCGCCAACCGCTACCTCATCGTCCTCTATCACTCCAACGCCAAGGCGGTGGCGAGCAGAGAGGCGGTCGAGGCCAAGGCGCGAGAGACGGCTGAGTTGCAGAGACGACACGGCGTCACCGGCGAGCAGGGCACCGCGTGACCCGCGCGCCGTCGAGCCGCGACGCGTCGTGTATGTGTAGTAGTCGAGTTGTTTTTTAATGACCATAGTCCAGACATAGTTCAAACGCGCGTCGCGAGACGCCTTGGCGCGCGCCCCTTTTCCTTCTCTCTTGGTTGAAAATCACACCACCGAGCCTCGAGCGCCCCCAGACCGGCGCATGCGCGCGAGCGGCGCGCGTCCGTACGTCGCCGGCGGGATAATACTCTGGGCGCTCGCGCTGCAGGCGCACGTGTGGTCCATTCCAGACGACGATCTTCGTCGACTCCGCGGTGAGACGCACGCCCGTGTGTCCCTGTTCGGGGCGCGCGTGGATGCGCCTCGGTCGAGCGCGCGCGCGAGTGACACTGACGGTCCCGGCGCGGCGAACGACGAGGAGGCGTGATCGCGGTCGCGCTCGCGCGGTCGTCATGGCGTCGTCGGGCGGTGCGTCGACGCAGGAGAGAGTGCGCGTGGGGACGCTTTTGAGCACGTGCGTCGACGCTGCGCTGCGCGGGTGCGCCGAAATTCGGAGGGTGCAGCGCGCGCGAGAGGAGGCGGCGAGCGACGATGAGGAGGCGTTCGTGGTGACGAGAAAAGTGGCGAGTGATCCGCGCTCGGCGTTGACGGAGGCGGATCTGGCGGCGCAGAGCGCCATCGTGAGCGCGTTGCGGGCGAGGTGGCCGACGGCGAACATCGTGGGCGAGGAGGACGAAAGCGCCGAGGCGGCGCCGATGAGTCCGAAGAAAGGCGCGGCGTTGCGCGAAGATTTGTGCGTCGCGATCGATGCGTGCGATGACGAACGGTTGAAGACGTTGGAGGTGGATATGGAGGACGTGACGGTGTTCATCGATCCCGTGGACGGGACGCGAGAATTCGTCGAGTCGCGTCTGCACGCGGTGCAGTGTTTGATCGGTATCGCCGTGCGAGGACGCGCGGTGGCGGGAGCGGTCGGATTACCGTTTCCGGACGGATCGATCGATGCCTCGGACGCGTGCGTCGTGTACGGCGCGGTGGCGCCGGGGGCGAAACGAGGCACGGCGGGGACGCACGGCGCGCGAGGCGAAGCGTGGCCTATTCGGTACGACGCCGAAGACGCGAGCGTGCGGTCGGTGGCGGGTGATTCGAAGAATCTAGCGCTCATCGCGGCGAAGGAAATCGTCAAATCGACCGCCGTCGCGAGCGGGGTGACGCACGCGCACGGTACCATCGGCGGCGCGGGGAATAAGTTGCTCGCCGTCGCCGAGGGTCGCGCCGAGTACGCGTTGATGCACTTCGGAACGTCGTTGTGGGACACGTGCGCGCCCGAAGCGATTGTTCGCGCGTGTGGAGGTAAAGTCACCGATTTATTCGGCGCACCGTTGATGCACTACGAGGATTCTCCCGCCGGTTTGATTAATAAACTCGGCGTCGTCGGCTCTTCTGAACGATGCGAAGGCGCCGTTTCGCACGACGCCGTGTGCGCCGAGATGCGCAAGAATATCAATCTGAAGAAACTCCTCGACCGATTCACGGGCGGTGACAGTTCGCTCGCGCCCGGCGGCGACGAAGGTCAGGCGAGCGACGTCGCGCGGTGTCTCGGAGGCGCGCCGTTATCCACGAGCGACGTCGGCGCGCGCGTTTTGCGCGCGCTCGGCGTCGACGACGTCGACGTCGCTCTGCGCGGCTACGCCGCGCCCGAGCGCGACGCCGTTCGCGGATTGATGAGCGACGCGTGCAGAATCTACTTCAAATGGTCCAAAGACGACGATCCGACGCTGCCTCGATCGGCGTTTTACAAGAAAGTCGACATGGGCAATTTGGAGTACATGCGAACCAAACAGATTACGCAACCGTTGAAAATCGCGCGTGACAGCAAGAGTTACGCCGTCGAGGCGTCGTTCCTTGCCTCGGACGCGGCCAAGGCGTTGGAACAGGCGGGCATCGGCGTTCCCGTGTGTTACGCCGCAGATTTACGACCGGTACCGAACGATCCCATTGAGAGTAAGTTTTCCCTCTTGCTCGAAGATTTCCACCCAGACGACGGATGGCAACAGGCGCGCATGTTGCGTCCCGATCAAGCCAAGTGCGCGCTCAGAGCCTTGGCGCGAATGCACGCCTTTTTCCTTCCCGGCAGTGCGTTCCGCGCGTCGTCCACGGCGGCGAACGACGCCCTGGTGAACGCGGTGTGGAACTCGGGCGGGTACTGGCAACCAAACATGCAACCCGACGATCAGATGGACGTCTTGGCGAGCGCGTGGGAGCAGCACATGTCGAGCTTTGGCGCGGCGATCGACGCAGAATCGACTATCGATCCGGCGGTCGCGCGCACGGTGGGCGCGCGATTGCAAGCGGTGGCGCGACGAATCGGCGCCGAGACGCATCCGTTCAGCGGATGTCCGGGCGCGGAGGACGTCTTGCGCGAGGGCGGCGCTCGATTGGCGGCGTTACAAACCATCATTCACGGTGATCCGAAATCTGGGAATATTTTTGAACGACGCGTCGACGAGACGAATTCGTGGGAGATTGGTCTGATCGATTTCCAATGGACGGGGATCGGGCTCGGAGGCACGGACGTCGGACACTTTATGTGCGCCTCGGTGGCGCCGGAGGGTTTGAGCGCCGACGGAAGCGCCGAACGCGCGCTCGTCGATGTCTACTACCGAGCGTTCTGCGAAGCCGCGGCCGAGTTCGGGGCGATCTCCAGCGCTGAAAACGCCGGAAAAGAATTGCTGACGCGCGAGGAGTTACAGGTTCAATACGAAAACGGCGTATTGGACACGATGCGATGCGTCTTCGGGTACCAATGGCTTCGCGTCAAGGCGTCGCCAGAATCTCTCGCCATGAACGCGACGTCCATCGGTCGAAACAGTTATAACAAATCTCTACCGAACGCGCTCTGGATGATTCGCTCGG
>Ga0181565_10000389_pt1 | contig 32553 bp, 30 predicted proteins | sample 101ome_16_FD_129661 | JGI IMG/M metagenome (GOLD analysis project Ga0181565, IMG submission 129661) | Coastal salt marsh microbial communities from the Groves Creek Marsh, Skidaway Island, Georgia - 101401AT metaG (megahit assembly) | ecosystem: Environmental > Aquatic > Marine > Intertidal... | reverse complement strand
GGACTTGTAACAGGCCTTTGTGTCTGGTTTTTCTATGTTCGGTCCGCCCGGGTAACCGCCAAAATCCTGACCGTCGCGCTGCCGCTTGCGCTGCTGACCATGCCAGCGCTGGTATACCCGCTGGCAAAAAATCCCGAGACGATCGCGCGCAGTATTCCGAATTTTCCGAATTCGTTTATCCACCGGCTGCTGATCTGGGACTTCACGCTGGACAGAATTGCGGAGCGCCCGTTGCTGGGCTGGGGGCTTGATACGTCGCGCGCCATCCCGGGAGGCAAGGAACTTCGCCCTATTCACTACGTCGTACCCTGGTCGGACAAACCCATTACCCACCCGGATCAGAATCTGCCCCTTCATCCGCACAATGCTGTGCTTCAGATCTGGCTCGAACTCGGATTGCTCGGCATTGTTTTTACGATGATCGCGGTTTGGAGACTTCTGAAAACCCAGCTGGTTTCCCGGGGCGGCGGTCCGATGGCCGCTTTTATCGTTTGTTCGATGGCAATTTATTGTGTCGCCCACGGTTTGATGCAATCGTGGTGGTTGGCGCTGCTTTTCCTTGCCTGGGCGATGGCGAGAGCGGCCGAACCGACCGAAACGCAACCGATAACTGACCGGTAACCCATGGCCAACATCCATTATAGCGTGCCCGAAAAAAAGGCGGTTCGGGATTTTCTGCTGAAGCACAATCCCCGCGTTTACGAATGGTATCAGGTCAGGCGCTGGAAAATAAAGGACTGGCTGTGGTGGGCCCTGCAAAAGGAAACCTTCGAAAAACTGGTCAGCCGGGCCGATAAGCCGACCCACATCGAGATAGAAACCGTCAACCGGTGCAACAGCACCTGTTCGTTCTGTCCGGTGAACCGGCTGATCGATCCGCGCGACGGCGCCCGGATGACCGAGGAAACCTATCGCGGCATCATCGACGAGCTTCGCGAATGGAACTACACCGGCACGCTGAACCTGTTCTCCAACAACGAGCCGTTCCTCGACAAACGGATCATCGAATTCGTCAATATCGCCCGCGAAAACCTGCCGGATGCCTATATCCAGATCATCACGAACGGAACGCTGCTGACCCCGGAAAAGGCGGTCGGCGCGCTCGAAAACCTGTCCAACATGGTGATCAACAACTATGCGCCGGAACAGGTTCTGCACAAGAATATCCAGGAGGTCGTCGCATATCTGGAGGCTGAGCGGCCCGACCTCGCGGCCAAGGTAACCGTCGGCTATCGCAGCACGGAAGAGGTCAAGACCAACCGTGCCGGCAACGCCCCGAACAGGAAGCAGCTTCCCACCATTTTCAGAAGCCGTTGCGCCTATCCGTTTTTCCAGATGGTCGTGCGGCCCGACGGCAGGGTCAGTCTGTGCTGCAACGATGCGCTGGGCCAGGAAACCCTCGGCGACGTAACCGCCAGGGGGCTGCGGGCCGCCTGGCACGATCCCGCGCGTAAGGAAATCCAGGAATTGATGAAAGCCGGTCGGCACAAAATCGATCTGTGCGCGACCTGCGACAATCTCGGCTGGGCGCGGCCGCGGCGGATTGCCCGGCTCGTGAACGGATAGAACAATAACCGTACGGAAGAACCGGCGGATAATGCCATTGGCGCTTAGCGCGGCGCAGCCGACGTGCTATACGCTCGCCCGACATGAGCAACGATATGACAGACACTGATGATGGGCCCGTCCGCGATTTCATTCGCGATCGTATTCGCGAAGATTTGGACAATGGCGCCATAGAAGAGGTCGTTACCCGGTTTCCGCCCGAGCCGAACGGCTATCTTCACATCGGTCACGCCAAATCGATCTGTCTGAATTTCGGGGTCGCCCGTGAATTCGACGGGCGCTGCAATCTGCGCTTCGACGACACCAACCCGGCGAAAGAAGATCAGGAGTTCATCGATGCCATTCAGGCGGATGTGGAATGGCTGGATGTCGGTTGGGACTGCCAGGTCAAATACGCGTCCGACAACTTCGAACAGCTTTATCTGTGGGCGGAGCATCTGATCGGCGAGGGAAAAGCGTATGTCGACGATCTGAACGCGGAAGAAATGCGCGAATATCGGGGCACGCTGACCGAGCCGGGACGGAACAGCCCCCATCGTGACCGCCCGGTGGATGAAAACCTCGATCTGTTCCGGCGGATGCGGGCGGGCGAGTTCGAAGACGGCGCCCGTGTGCTCAGGGCGAAAATCGACATGTCGGCCGGCAATATCAATCTGCGCGATCCGGTGTTGTACAGAATCGTCCGCGCGCCGCATCCGCGGACCGGGGACGACTGGTGCATCTATCCGACCTATGATTTCGCGCATGGTCAGACCGACGCGATCGAGGGAATTACCCATTCGCTGTGCACGCTGGAATTCGAGGATCATCGCCCGCTTTACGACTGGCTGATCGAGAATCTGCCGGTCCCGGCGCGGCCGCGGCAGTATGAATTTTCACGCCTGAACATGACTCACACGGTGCTGTCCAAACGCCGGCTGACGCAACTGGTCGACGAAGGCCATGTATCCGGCTGGGACGATCCGCGCATGCCGACCGTGTCCGGATTGCGGCGGCGCGGCGTGCCGGCATCGGCGATCCGCGATTTCATCGGTCGCCTGGCGATATCCAAAAGCGAAGGCACAGTCGAAGCGGCGATGCTCGAACACTGCATCCGCGATCCGCTGAACGACAGCGCGCTGCGCCGCATGGCGGTGCTGCGACCGCTGAAGGTCGTGATCGAGAACTACCCCGAAGGACAGGTCGAGGAACTGGAGGCCGCCAACAATCCGCGCGACGAGACCGCCGGGACGCGCATGGTGCCGTTCGGCCGGGAAATCTGGATAGAGCGGGACGATTTCATGGAAGACGCGCCGAAAAAGTTCTTCCGGCTTAGCCCGGGCCGCGAAGTCCGCCTGCGGTCGGCCTATTTCATCACCTGTACTGACGTGATCAAGAACGATGCCGGCGACGTAACAGAGCTGCGCTGCACTTACGACCCGGAAACCCGGGGCGGCGATGCCCCCGATGGTCGCAAGGTGAAAGGAACGCTGCACTGGGTATCCGCGGCGCACGCGATGGACGCCGAGGTCCGGCTCTACAGTCCGTTGTTTCAGGATGAAAACCCCGGCGCCGCCGAGGATTTTCTTTCCACACTCAATCCCGAATCGCTCGAAGTGCTGACCGGTTGCAAGCTGGAACCGATGCTGGCCGATGTAGAGGACGGACAGGTCGTCCAGTTCGAACGTCTGGGCTATTTCTGCACCGATCCCGACAGCACGCTCGATGCACCGGTGTTCAACCGGACCGTCGGCTTGCGGGATTCCTTCGCCAAGGCCATGGCGAAAGGCTGAAACTATCCCCGCAGCGCGATGAGCTGTTCCCGGTATCCGGACGGATCGACGGAGACATCGATCAGGGTCGGCCCTTCGGATTCGAAAGCTTCCGCCAATGCGAATTCCAGAGGATCCTGCCCGCCAACCGTCCAGCCATCGCATCCCATTCCGCGGGCAGCGGCGGCAAAATCGGCCCTGGGATACCGGACGCCCAGCGGCGGGCGTTGCTGGCGTTGTTGTTTGATATCGATCAGAGACAGCGCGGCGTCGTTGAGGACGATAACCGTCAGATTGGCGCCGAGCCGGGCGGCGGTCGACAGCTCCGCCAACGACATCATCATGCCGCCATCGCCCGTGATCGCGACCGCGGGGCTGGCCGGCTCCTGCAGCCAGCTGGCGAGGGCCGCGGGGACGGCATAGCCCATGGTGGAAAGCCCGTTGGATTTCAAAACGTCGTGCGGCGCGTTTGCCGGCCACCGGGCCATCGCGGAAAACATGTGCGCGCCGGCATCGACGGCGAGCCGCGCGCCTTTCGGCGCTGCCGCCGCCACCGCATCGACGATGTCATCGGGCGACCGCTGAGATGTCGCGTTGTTGGCCACCGTGTCGCGCAGGCGGGCTCTGTGCCCATTAATTTCTTCCGGCGTCCAGGCCGATGAAGGGGGCGATTGCGCAAGGCGGCACGCGCTGTCTTCAACGGGTCCGGCGATTTCCGCGTCGGGCTCGAACGGGAACGCCAGTCGGGGCGTTTCGGACAGGACGATCGTGGGCGTCGAATGCGGCCATTTTCCCGGGATCATTTCCACCGGATCGACACCGCAGAACACGATCAGGTCGGCTTCCCGCAGGACGGAATTGTCCAGCATGGCGCCGGTGTAGAGTCCGACATTCAAGGGACCCGACTCCGGCACGATGCCCTTGGCCTTGTATGTCGTCATGACCGGGCCGCAGATCGCGTCCGCCAAAGTGTTGGCGGCCTCCGCCCGGCCCCCGATGCGGCATTGAAGCCCCACGATAAGAGCGGGCCGGGTCGCCGATGCCAGCAGTTCGGAAGCTTTCTGCATCGGATCTGGATCGATTTCGGGCGCGGGGAGAGCCTCCCACGAAACGGCGGCGGCACAATCGGCGCCGGCGTCTTTTGCGGACAGATTGATATGTACCGGGCCGGGGGGCTCGGCGGCGGCAAGGTCGAACAGGCGCTCGAAAGATGTCGATCCATCCGGCGGCGTTAGTCTCTGCTGCGCTTTCGATATGGGCGCGAACAAAGACGGTTGATCGAAAATCTGATGCGGCGGCGCCGTGGCGGCCTCGTCGTGAGCGTCCGTAAATACGATTACGGGCGCGCGTTCGAGCGATGCATAGGCAATCCCGTTCACGACGCTGGCCGCACCGGGTCCGATGCCGGTCAGCACGATTCCCGGAACACCGGTCAGTTCGCCGGTGACGGCGGCCATGATGGCGGCGGCGGTTTCGGTTCGGCACAGGACGAACTCGATCCCGCGATCGGCGGCCGCGTCGATAAGGTCGAGGCTGGAGCCCCCGCCGGGGACGCCGAACATGCGTTTTACACCGCGCGCGGAGAGCGTTTCGGCGACGCGTTGGGCGAGAGAAACGGATGGTTTGTTGTGTGTGGTCGTCGTCATTTGCGGTCAAGGGTACCGGTATTGTGAATGCGCCCGCAAACTCCGAAAAATCGGCCGCCGCGGACGGTTGCCGAACACCCTATTTCGTCTCCAGCGATACGCAAGAGGCGCGCGAGATCGACGCGCATTGCGGGTTCGCGCGTCTCAGCAAATTCGCGCAGGCCTATAAGGACAGATTCCGCGAATTTCCGTCGCAAAAACTCAAAAACGCCAAATAATGGCGCTACAGGGATATTCTCTGCCAATATGGGCTGGTCTGATGCGCTGCGAACTGGGAGCCAGAAGTCCGGCGCATCGCAAAAGCGGATGCCTAACAGACAGATGGAGACGCGATCATGACCTGGACCACCGAACAGCTTGCCGGACTGGTGGAGCCCGACCGGGCGCACCGGAAGGCCTATACCGATCCTGAAATTTTCGATCTCGAAATGGAGCGCATTTTCGAGCGCACCTGGATTTATATCGGTCATGAAAGCCAGGTCAAAAACCCGGGCGATTACTATCTGGCGCAGGTCGGACGCCAGCCGGTCATCATGATCCGCGGCCAGGACGGTGAGATACACGTTCTTTACAACCGGTGCCCGCATCGCGGTGCGCAGATCTGCACGGCGCGTAAAGGCAATACCGGGAATCATTTTTATTGCTCTTACCACGCCTGGACGTTCGAACTGGACGGCAAGCTGGAAGGCATGCCGGCCAAGCGCGAATACGAAGGTACCAATCTCGATTTCGACGATCCGGAATTCCACATGGCCCGCCCGGCGCAGGTCGACAATTACCGGGGGTTCTGGTTCGCCAATCTGTCGGAAGGCGGCCCCGATCTGGCAACCCATCTCGGCGAGTCTGCCGGCGCTTTCGATCAGCTGATTGACCGCGCGCCCGGCAAGGAAACGGAGATCGTCGGCGATTGCTTCCGCATGGTGCAGCAGTCGAACTGGAAGATATTTCTCGAGAACCAGCTTGATTCGTCGCATCCTGGCGTGACCCATGAATCCACCGGCAAGGCGGCGCAGAAGCTCGAAGCCAAAATCAGGGCCGATGGCGAAGAACCGCCGATGGAACTTTCGTTCCTGACCGATTTTGCCCGCCTCGGCCATGACGGCTGGACCAAGTTCGGCACTGTCGGCTATCGCAACGGCCACAGCAGTCTCGAAGGGTATATGGGGCTGCGGCCTGACGATCCGGACACCAACGAATACGTGCGACGCATGTACGAAGCCTATGGCGAGGAGAAGGCCGAGGAAATTCTCGCGGTAGATATTCACCACATGATCGTCTATCCGTGCAATTCGGTGCAGCCGCCCCTGCAGCAGCTGCGGACCATCCGTCCGCTCACGCAGGATAAGACGCTCACCGAAATCTGGCATTTTCGGCTGAAGGATGCGCCGGAACCGATCTATCGCCGGTCGCTGGCCTATTATTACATGGTCAATTCGCCGTCGACGCTGATCAACGCGGACGATCTGTTTAACTGGTGGAAATGTCAGCACGGGCTGGAATCGTCGGCGAGCGAGTGGGTGAGCTTCCACCGCAAGGCCGGCCAGGACGAGGTCCGCGACGGAATTTCCTATTCCGCCCCGGAAAGCATGAGCGAACTGCCACTGCGCCACATGATGCATGCCTGGCGCGACTATATGACTGCCGACGCGGGAGCGAAATCATGACTGCCGCCTGCGATACCCTGGCCGCGGCCGATGCGACTGCGGTGGCCGATGTCAGCGTGGAAACCCAGCGCGCCGTCGAACAGTTTCTATACCGTCAGGCCGAGATCCTCGACGAAAGACAGATGGACGACTGGATGGGCCTCTTTACCGAAGACGGCTGGTACTGGATGCCGGCCGAGGAAGACCAGACCGAAGGCGACGGCCAGCCCAATATCTTCTGGGAAGATCAGGGGCTGATGATGATGCGGATCGCCCGCAACACCCATCCGCGGGCACACAGCCAGGCGCCCCACAACCGCCTGAATCACGTCGTGTCCAACGTCATCATCGAAAGCGAGAACGCCGACGGCGACGTGATCGTACGGTCGCGTTTCCACTGCGCGGAATATTTTCGGTACGAGATCCGGACATTTTCGGGGAAATACCGGCATCTTCTGAAAAAGACACCGGACGGATACAAAATCGCGCTGCAACGGGTCGATCTGGTCAACCGCGAAGGGCCGTACGACTACGTTCTGCAGTGGTGGCTCTAGACTAAACCGACTGGGCCCGGCGGAACCGGGCTCAGTTCACGTTTTCGTATTTTTCGAGACCTTCGATCTCGTCCAGGTTTTCGGCGCGGGCGCGAAGCTCGATCACATTGCGGTCGGGGTCGCGCACGAATAGCGAGACATGCCCGTCCTGTCCGAACATGACCGGGCCCTGGGTGATGGCGATGCCGTTGTCCTTCAGCACCTGCATGGTGTCGACGATGGAGGATACGCGCAGCGCGATATGCGTGATGCCGGCATGCTTGGTGTCCACGTCCATCAGGATATTGCTGCCGTCGTTCTCTTCCGCCGCGTTGACCACCAGGTTGATTTCAACATCCTGCGGATTGCGGATGATGACGACGGGATCGAAATCGACCCGGGTCATGACCTCGAAGCCCAGCACTTCGTAAAATGCGATCGCGCGTTCCGCGTCCCTGACCCGGATGCCCGTGTGATCGACGCGCTCCACGTTGATCGCAGCGCTCATGACAGGTTCCTCGCGATTGGCAGCCAGATCTTCATGCGTCAACTAGGCCGCAATGTTCATCGGGGCAAGCGGCGCGTTCCCCATCATCAGGTCGGCGGCGCGGTCGGCGAAGGCCATGGTCGGCGCGTTGATATTGCCGCCCAGCATGTCCGGGAAGATCGACGCGTCGATGACGCGCAGGTTCTCCGCGCCGCGGACCCGCATTTCCGGATCGACCACGGCCCTGTCGTCGCTGTCGGGTCCCATCTTGCAGGTGCCAAGCGGGTGGTGGACCGTCCAGGCGGTTCGCTTGATGAACTCGTCGATGGATTCGCCCGCCGGCTGGATTTCCGGGCCGCGGAACCCGTCCAGTGCCTTCTGACCCGCGATTTCCTTGACGATGCCGATGCCTTCGCGCAGCAGATCCCAGTCTTCCTGCTCGGACAGGAATTTCTGATAGATCAGCGCGTGATCCGCAGGGTTGGCCGACGCCAGTTTCAGTTCACCCCGGCTTTTCGGGTGCAGGACGACCGGGCGCACCATGAAGGCGTCCTTCGGCTTGGGCCGGATGCCCGGGAACCAGGGCTGCGATTCCGGCGGGATGAAACGCGCCAGCAGTTGCAGGTCGGGCTGCGGCAGGTCCTCTTTTGTGGTGATATAGCCGGTCAACGGGCCCGGCATCTCGGTCGCGAATCCCGTGCCCATGAAATAGGCCTGCGCCATGGACATGATCAGCCGGTCCCAGCGCAGCGTTCCGACGAAGGGCCCGTCGCCGATGCGTTCGTATTCCACGCCGACCGACAGGTGGTCCTGCAGATTCTGGCCGACGCCTTTCAGGTCGATGGCGGCATCGATGCCGTGTTCCTTCAGATGGTCGCCATTGCCGATGCCCGAAAGCATTAGCAGTTGCGGCGAATTGATGACGCCGCCGGAAACGACGACTTCGCGCTCGGCGCGTGCCGTGGTGACGGCTCCGCCGTTCACGTCGGAATACTCGACCCCGACGGCCTTGGTGCCTTCCAGCACCACCCTGTGCACCAGCTTCTTGGTAATGACGGTCAGGTTCGATCGTTTCATGGCCGGCCGCAGATAGGCCACGGCGGCACTGCAGCGCTTGCCGTTGCGGATCGTGGATTGCAGGGTGCCGAGGCCTTCGTTCTGCGCGCCGTTGTAATCCGGCGTGCGCGAATACCCCGCCTGTTCGCCGGCTTTCAGCCAGGCTTCGTGCAGCGGATCGGGATATTTGTTCTCAATCGTGGTCAGCGGTCCGCCGGTGCCGCGCAACGGCTGGTCGCCCTTTTCCCAGTCCTCCGCCTTGATGAAATAGGGCAGGATATCGGCATAGGACCAACCGGCGCAGCCGTTTCGCGCCCAGCGGTCGTAATCTTCGCGATGGCAGCGGACATAGGCCATGGCGTTGATCGACGACGATCCGCCCAGCACCTTGCCGCGCGCGCATTCGACCTTGCGGTTGTTGAACTCTTCCTCTTCCTCGGTGAAATAGCCCCAGTCGAACAGACGTTCGAACAGGATCTTGCCCCAGCCCAGCGGCACCGCGATCAGCGGGCTGCGGTCGCTACCGCCGGCTTCGATCAGCAGCACTTGCGTGTCGGGGTTTTCGGTCAGGCGGTTGGCCAGCGTGCAACCCGCCGACCCGGCACCCACGATGATGTAGTCGTAGCTTTTCCCGTTGCTCATTTTTCGTGCCCCTGCGAATGCGTCTTGTTAATTTACCGCAGGATAGCATACGGATTTCACATCCCAACAGCCCATCCGCGAGATCATGACCGTATCCGAAGATTTCATCCGCCGTCTGCCCAAAGCCGAACTGCATCTCCACATCGAAGGCAGCTTCGAGCCGGAGCTGATGTTCGGGATCGCCCGGCGCAATGACGTAACGCTTGCCTACGCCACCATCGAGGAGCTGAAAGCGGCTTACGATTTTGCCGATCTGCAGGAATTTCTCGATCTCTACTATGCGGGAATGAGCGTCCTGCTGACGGAACGGGACTTCTACGACCTGACGGCGGCCTATCTGAAACGGGCGGTTGCCGACGGTGTCGTGCATACCGAAATCTTCTTCGATCCGCAGGGGCACACGGAACGCGGCGTCGCGTTCGACACCGTGCTGGACGGCATCTGGCGGGCGCTGCGGGACGCGGAGGCCGAACACGGCATCACCTCGCGGCTGATCATGTGTTTCCTGAGGCACCTGCCCGAGGAAGACGCGTTCCCGGTGCTGGAGGCAGCGATGGACCACCGCGACCGGATCGTCGGTGTCGGGCTTGATCCTTCGGAACTCGGCCATCCGCCGCAGAAATACGAACGCGTCTTCGCCGCCGCGCGCGAGGCCGGCTTCAAGCTCGTCGCCCATGCGGGCGAGGAAGGCCCAACGGAATACGTCCGCGATACGCTTGATCTGCTGAAGGTCGACCGCGTCGATCACGGCAATGCCGCCATGCAGGACCCGGATCTGGTCGCGAGGCTGGCCGGGGAGAAAACGCCACTGACGGTTTGCCCGCTGTCCAACTATCGGCTCCAGGGGGTGACCGACATGTCCCGCCATCCGCTAAAGGCGATGCTGGATGCCGGCGTCGTGGCGACTGTGAATTCCGACGATCCCGCCTATTTCGGCGGTTACGTTCTGGACAACTATACTGCGGTCCGCGACGCGCTGAACCTGTCGCGGGACGAAATCGTGACCCTGGCGAAAAACTCGATTACAGCGTCGTTCCTGGATGGGCATGCGAAGGCGAAGTGGCTGGGGGAGATCGACGCGCTGGCGTCCTAGGATTTGACACTCCGCTGGCTCCGTAGCACCCTTCGCGCCGTATATTCCGCCGTTACCAAAGGTGCCCGAGATGGACGACCGTATCGCCCGCTGGGAAGTCCGCCCAGATCTGCCGCCCACCCATTACGTCGACAACCGCATCTTCACCGATCCGGCGATCTTCAATGACGAACAGGCGCAGATATTCGCCGGGGGCTGGAAGCTGGTGTGTCATGAGTCCGAGTTGCCGGAAGCCGGCAGTTACCGGGCGCTGACGCTGGGCGGGCGGCCGATCCTGGTGGTGCGGGGCCGGGATCAGGCAGATGGCAGTCCCGGCGACATCCGCGCCTTCTTCAATATCTGTCCGCATCGCGGCGCGCCTCTGGCGCGGGACGAGCGCGGTACGTTCGGCAAGCGTATCCAGTGTTTCTACCATCTGTGGACGTTCGATCTGGAGGGTGCCTGCACCGGCATCACCCGGCCCGAAGGGTACGAACCGGTCGGGCTGTCGAAAGACGATGTAGGCCTGCGGCCGGTCCGGACAGAGGTGCTCGGCGGGCTGGTGTTCGTATCGATCGACGACGACGTCGCGCCGCTGGCGGATTTCCTGGGGCCGATCGCCGACAATATCCGCCTGCATTTTCCGGAGGACGAGGAGCTGGAAGTCTTCCACTTTCACCGCTCGGAAATCCGCTGCAACTGGAAGCTCTGGGTCGATAACAATTCCGAGCAGTATCACGAATTCCTGCACGTCCTGAACCGCAAGACAGGTCTGTCGCAGCCGAACTATCACGAACGCCGCTGGCATCTGCATCCCAACGGCCATCATGCGATGGACCAGGGGGCGATGAATTACGGCGGCGTCGGGCTGGAGGCGCGGCGCGATCGCCTGATGCCGGGCATGGAGCCGGATGCGCTGATGGTGATGCTGCTGTTCCCCGACGTGATGATCAACGTGCGCGCCACCGTGATGCGCCTCGATACCATCACGCCGGTGGCGCCCGACCGCACGGTCGTCGAATGGCGCGGTCTGGGGCTGAAGTCCGACACGCCCGAACAGCGCGACGAACGGATCCGCCATCACAACCAGGTCTGGGGGCCGGCGGGCCGCAACCTGCCGGAAGACATCGCGGCGGTGGAATCGCAGCAGCGGGCGATGGAAAGCGGCGCGTTTCCATGGTCGCTCTATGCGCGGGAGGAAGACCTGCGCCCGCAGGACGATTCCAACCTGCGCTCGTTCTATCAGGAATGGGGCCGGCGCATCGGCCGCTGGCCGCACGACGTGGACGCGGAACGCGGCGACGAACCCAGCCTGTCGGTAATCGGCGGGGCCGCCGAATGAGCGCTGACGCAGGCAGGCTGCAGGATCGCGAAGATATCCGCACCCTGATCAGTCGGTCGGTCCGGTCGCTGAACGAGGGCCGGTTCGCCGATTTCATTGCCTTGTTCGCGGACGGCGGACATTACGTGCTGGAAGCCGACAGTGCCGAAATCGGCAAGACCATGATCTGGCTCGATCTCGATCGGAACGAACTGGATGCCTTGCTCGAAGAATCGCCGCAGCACGTGCACGACCTTGCCGCCCGGAAACATATGGTGACGGTCGAGGAAGTCGACTTTGCCGTGGATGGCACGGCAGTGGAGGCGCTTTCCAGCTTTTCGGTGTTTCGCACCGATATCGATGGCCGGACGGAGGTCTATGCCGTCGGGAATTACGAAGACCAACTCGTTGGCGGCGAGGACGGCTGGCGGATCGCGCGGCGCCGGGTGAGGGTTCAGACACGGATGTTTCGCACGCCGACACCGACGCCGCTATAATGCCGCTGCGCATACCTATCCGGAAGTAACTCCATGATCGAAACACCTGTTATCATCGTCGGCGGCGGGCCGGTCGGTATGAACCTGGCTCTGGATCTCGCCTGGCGGGACGTGCCGTGCATGCTGGTCAATGAACCGAAGACGACGCCGAACCATCCGCAGGGCAATACGCATAATGCGCGGACCATGGAAATCTACCGGCGTCTGGGGATTGCCGACCGGATGCGCGATGTCGGCCTGCCGATGGATCACTGCGGCGATGCGATTTTCGTCACCCGGATCAATTCCCATCAAATCGGCCGCATCAGGATTCCCACCCTGCGCGAACGTCTTACGCCCGGGTCGTTCGACCTGGAAATCGGCCCGGAACCGCTGCAGCGCGCGTCTCAGATGTTCGTCGAACGCATCCTGAAGGAGGAACTCTATACGCGCGATACCGTCGATATGCGGTTCGGCTGGAAGATGACCGGCTTCGCGCCGGCGGAAGACGGCGTGACCGTGGACATCGAGAACGTCGAAACCGGCGAAACCGAAACCGTGTCCTGCGGTTATCTGGTCGGCTGCGACGGCGGGCGCAGCACGATCCGGCGCAGCCTCGGCATCGAATACGACGGCAAGTCAGGCGAGGAAGTCGACTTCATGATGGGCCAGATGCTGTCGGTCTATTTTTATGCCCCCGCGTTGTACGACGTCATGAAGACCGACGCGCCGTGGCAGTTTCATTCCATGAACCCTGAAGGCCGCGCCTCCATCGTCGCCCTCGACGGCAAGGGACATTTTCTTACCTGGGCCAAGCTGGAACCTGGTCAGGATGCCGAGACTCTCGATCCGCGCCCCTATATCTGGCGCGTCGTAGGAGAGGAAATTCCGGTCGAGATTCTGTCGTCCAAGCCCTGGCAGGCCGGTCTGTCGCTTGTGGCGGACGAATATCAACGCGGTCGCGTGATCCTTGCGGGGGACGCGGTACACCTGTTCACTCCGACCGGCGGGTTCGGCATGAACACGGGCGTTGGCGATGCCGAAAACCTGGGCTGGAAGCTGGCGGCCTGGCACGATGGCTGGGCCGGAGACGGTCTGATCGACACGTACGAAACCGAACGCCGCCCGGTGGCGATCCGGAACCTGGCGCAGTCCTATGCTCTGGCGCAGGCGAAATCTTCGCTGTCCGTACCGCAGGGGATTGAAGACGAAACACCCGAAGGAGAGAAACTGAGGGAGGATCTCGGCGCCCGTACGGAAGAGGCGCTGGCCGAGGAGTATTTTTCCATGGGTATTCAGCTTGGCGCCCGTTACGACGACTCGCCGATTATCCATGCCGAGGAAGGCGAGATCCGGACCAGCGATCCGTTCACCTATGTCCCGACGGCCTGGCCCGGAGGTCGGGCACCACATCGCTGGCTGTCGGATGGAACCGCCTTGTTCGATCATTTCGGCAAGGGGTTCACTCTGTTGCGCCTCGGCGGCACGGCGGCGGATACGACGGCGCTGGAACAGGCCGCCGCCGAAAAGGGAGTCCCGCTAACGATCTTCGACGAGCCTGACCCTGAAACCCGGGCGTTGTACGAAGCGGACCTGGCGCTTATACGTCCCGATCAGTACGTGGCCTGGCGTGGTCAGGCGGTGCCGGACGATCCGGCGACGCTGATCGATCTGGTGCGGGGAAGCTAAGCACGCACCGTTTTATTGTTCTGTCCGCAATATATTTTTGACCGTCCGATAATCTCACGCGCTTTCATCGCGGGATCGGCGCTGTATTCTGTCGGCACTATAAACAGCGGCTGATTGAGACGGGGAAGCAGAGACGATGCCCATAGACGTGGACTGGTGCGAATACGATGTCGTTGTCGTGGGGTCCGGCGGCGCGGGCAGCCATGCGGCGCAGGCTGCCGCAGCGACCGGCGCGCGTGTGTTGGTGGTTTCGAAAGATCCCATCGGCTGTTCCGATACCAAGATTTCCGAAGGTATCGCGACCGTGCGCGAATCCGGATCGAATGACGATTCCGAGGAAACGCTTTCAGAAAACCTGAAGATGGCCGGTGGCGATCTGCCGGTGAATGCGATCACCGATGCCTTCGCCGCCGACAGTAAGGACGCCTATGACGCCTATCGGATGCAGGGATTGCGTCCCGATATCGATGCCGAACGGGACACACCGAAACCCCTGCCGCTGCCGATGGGCGGACACACAAGGCGCCGCTCGGTCGGGCACCGCAACAGCGGCGTGGCATTCGGCCATGCCAACTGGAATGCCGTGGTTCAGGGAGACAGCATCGATTACCTGGAAGACAGCTGGTTTCTCGATCTCGTGACGGAGGAAAGCGATCACGGCGCCAAAACCGTGGCCGGCGGGCTCATCTATCATGCCGCGCTGGGCAAGCTGATCGCCGTTAAAACGTCTTCCGTCGTCATCGCCTGCGGCGGGCTGTCGACGCTGTATTTCCCGAAGACCGACACCATGCGCGGCAACACGGGCGATTCCTATGCCATCGCCGCACGGGCCGGGGCCGACCTGGTCGATATGGAACAGGTCCAGTTTCTGCCGTTCTGTCTGGCGTCGCCGCCGTCCTACGAAGGGCTGCTCGTCGGCGAACCGGTCACGGCGAGCTATCTCGGCGTTCTGCGCGACAGGAACGGCAAGGTTATTCTGGACGGCGTGTTCCTGCGGACCCGGGCGGAATGCTCGTCGGCGATCATGCGGGCGGTAGAAGACGGCCGCGGCAGCCCCAATGGCGGCGCCTACCTGGATATGACGGCCAACAAGCGTCCGCCGCGATCCGGCCCCTATTTCATGCGGTTTCTCGAATCCGCGTTGCCGTCGGCTTACAAGGTAGCCCGTCAGGCGATGAGCAAGGCGGCGGCAAACTGCGAGGAACCCTGGGAAGTACGTCCGAGCGCCCATTACATGATGGGTGGTATCCGCGCGGACGAACACGGGGCCGCGGTCGCCGGCGACGGCGATGGATCGGCTGAACGGGGTCTTACCGGTCTGTTCACGGCCGGCCAGGCCATGGGCGGGGTGTTCGGCGCCAACCGTCTCGGTTCCACGTCGCTGACCGAAGGGGCGGTCTTCGGAAGGCGCGCCGGCGCGGCAGCGGCGGCTCTGGCGCGGCGCTCCCAGTCGCGAAAAATTCGCGAAGACTTGTTCCGACCCCTGATCGAGGCGACGCGAGCGCGGTTCGGGCAAAAGGGCGACTGCGCGGCGGCAGGTCTGAAGCTCGAACTTCAAAAGGCGGCCTGGATCGATATCGGGCCGGTTCGGACCGCCGACCGAATCGCCGAAATGGAGCGGGTTCTTTCCGATCTGGAGGCAAAGCTGGAACGCGTGGTTATTCCCGAATACGCGGAATGGAATCAGGCCTTCATCGAATTCGAGGAACTGCGCAATCTGATCGCGTCGGCACGGGCGGTATCGGTCGCCTCGCGCGAACGTGACGGCAGCTTGGGCGGGCATGTCCGACTCGACGGCAAACAGATTTCGCCATTCTCTCAGCCCTATTCCACGGTCGTAACGCAGAACGCTGCCCGCGATTGGCAGGTCCGGCGCGTCGAACGCGACCGCACTCCGTTGAAACAGATACTTTCCTTCAAATACCAGGATATGAAGCGCAAAGCCCAGGTGAAGTGGTTGCGCATGCTGCCGGCCGGCATGCAGGACCGGGCGCTCGAAAAGAAATATCTTGCGGTCATGGGAGCCGGCGGTGCCGCGGAGGAAGTGATGCCCGGCGGCACGAACGCCGCCGTCGGAGAGGCAACGCAGGCATGAAGGTCGAAATCGTTACCCGCCGCGGCGGTGAAGAAGCAGTCGTCGAATACGACTACGTCCGGCGCGATGAAAACGAAAAGCCGATGATTCTGGACGTGCTTCTGCAGGCGCAGGCGACGGAGATGCCCGACCTGGCGTTCCGCTATGGCTGCCGCGCCCGGAACTGCGGGGTGTGCACCGTCGATATCAACGGCCGCCCGCGCATCGCCTGCCGCGCCCGCATCAAGGAGGGCGACCGTATCAGCCCGATGGCGACATTGCCGGCGCTCAGCGATTTGGTGGTGCGCCGCGACGGCGTCGCCCGCCAGATGCGCGGCCGCTTGGCGACGGCGGGGCAGGGCAACGACCTGAACGTCGAGGCGCCGGACGATTATCACGCCCTGACGGGGTGTATCGAATGCTATGCCTGCCTGCACGAATGCCCCATGCATGCGCGCAATTTCGGCGGCGGCCTGCCGGAAGACCAGACGCCCGAAAACCGTCCCGATCCGGCGGAAGGTTATCGGTATGGAAATCCCTTCTCGCTGCTGAAACTGCAGCGTATCCGCATCGATCCGCTGACCTCCGAGGCCGGGAAAGCGGCGGCGCTGAACAACGCCATCGATCTCGGCCTCGACGCCTGCGTGGGCTGCAAGGGGTGTAAATGCGGCGTCGGGATCGACCTGATGGGGAAAGTGGTCCGGCCGATGCTTGAAGCGGCCAGTGATCGGCTGGACTCCAAGATCTAGGTCAATAGCCCGATTACGACGGCGAGCGTGCCGGCCGAAATCGCCGTCGAGATCAATATCGACGACGTCACCGGCCCGACGAACACGCGGTATTGCTGCGCCACGGTGAAGACGGTCGCGCCGACCGGGACCGCCGCCATCATGGTGGCGACGTTGGTGGTCAGTGTATCCAGCACGAAGACCTCGGTGCAGAGCAGCCAGACGAGAACCGGGTGCACGATCAGCTTGGCGATGGTCATCGAGGCGGTTTCGGCGGGCTGGCCGGCCAGCTTGTACTCGGCAAGGCTGGCGCCGAGGACGAACAGGGCACAGGGTCCCGCTGCACCCGACAGCAGATCGATAAACCGTTCCAGCGGCAGGGCGAGGCCGGTAAAGCTCCACGCGGCGCCCGCAACAATGGCGATCAGAATCGGATTGCGGATCATGCTCGCCAGCGGCGCCAGCGCGATTTTGGCGATGCTCTGCTGGTCGCGGCGGCCGCGCGCGATCTCGACAAGGATGATCGTCGTCGGCAGCAGGATCAGCGTATTGAATGCGATCATGGTGGTGATCGGGCCAAGCGACGCGTCGCCGAAGGTGAGAACGATCAGGGGCAGGCCCAGCAGCACGGTGTTGGAAAAACCGGCACTCATCCCCATCAACGCGCGTTCTTCGCCCGACAGGTCGAAGACCAGCCGGGAGAAAACCATCAGCAGTATCATGGAGATCAGCCCGCCGCCGAAATAGGCGGCGACGATCAGCGGTTCGACCCCGTCGAATGCCTCGCCTGAAGCCAGCTTGCCGAACAGCAGTGTCGGCAGCGCGACGTAGAAGACGAAATTGTTAAAGTAGCGCGTCGCGTCCGGCGTCCATTTCGGGGTGCGGGCGACGGCGTAACCGACCAGGATCAGCGCGAAGACCGGCGCGATGATGTTCAGAATGGCCGACATGATCCTTCAGCCTGGGACGATCAGACCCTGGCCTTGGCCCGCTCCGCGTCCTGGCGTGCCTTCAGCGCCTTCCGCAGCGCTTCCTCGGCGGTCTTGGTGTCTTTCAGGCCCTGTTTGCGGTCGACGGGGACCGGTTCCTTCTGGTCGGCCCGCGGCAGTTTTTCCACCGGGTAGGTCGCAATCTTGTCGTTACCCATCGATGTATCGCGGTCGAGCGACAGGTCGCGCGCATTGGCGTTGTCCGAATGGAAGGACCGGCCGTCTTTCTTTTTCGTTTCGAGGTCGAGCCACCAGCGATTGGCCTGGCCGCGCGTACCGTAACCCATCTTGTCGTCCAGCCAGATCAGGAACCGCCGCGACCACGGCAGCTTGATAGCCGCCCACATGGCGAGGCGATGCTGCAGCAGGCCTTCCTTGTTCCAGGGGCACATCTTCATGCAGCGGCCGCAGGACGAGCCCTTGGCGTTGGTCACCCGGTACTTGGTGCATTTTTCGACGTCGGGCTTCCAGATTTCGTAGCCGTTGTAGAGCACTTTGTCGCCGAACGGGATGGCCTGGGCCGGGCATTCGCGGGCGCATTTTTTGCACTTGGAGCAGAAATCCTGCAGTCCGAAATCGATCGGCTTGTCGGTCGCCATCGGCAGGTTGGTGGTGATGATGGCTGTCTTGTGGCGGGGGCCGATAAAGGGGTTGAGCACCAGTTCGCCGATCCGGCTCATCTCGCCCAATCCGGCCAGCAGCATCAGCGGAATCTGCATCACGTCGCCGTCGGCGTTGGAATGCGCCTGCGCCTCGTACCCCAGCCGCCGGATATAATCGGCCACGATCACCGCGGTGGTCGATCCTTTCAGATAGGCGCGGTAGCTCTGCGCGCCGGACACCCAGTCGTCGCCGGAGGAGGAATCCAGGGTTTCCCAGCGCTGGTCGTTGACGACGACGATGGCGTATTTGTGTTTCGCCCCGATCGGCTTGCCGTCCATGTCTTCGCTGTACCACGCCCAGTCCGGGCATTCGCAGATGCCGACCATGTCGGAATCGAGGAAGTAGCACAGCGACTTGATGTGCTTCGCGATCTCTGCCGGGTCGTCGGGCAGCTCCGCAGGGTCGGTATAGGGCTCGCCCTTGTGGATCGGCACCTGCGTCCAGTGCACGTGGCCCATGGCGGCGTTCAGCGGGTTCTTTGTGATAAAGCGGCGGATTTCCTTGCCCGCCTTGGGGCCAAGATCCCCAAAAAACGCGCGGACGAAAAAGCCCGCGCGTTTCGGGAGGCGCTGGATATTGTCCGTGATCAGGGTCGTCGGTTCGTCCACGCGTTTGATCTTTTCCATCGGGTACTGACCCATATGGAGCGGCCGGTTGCGCTTGGAGAATATGCCGAGCATTTCGATTGCCCTCAGGGAAGCCGGACGACTTCGTTGTTACTGCGCGTTTTCTTGTCGAGGAATTTTTCCAGCGCCTGCTTGAAATAGGGGTGCATGACCGATTCCCGTACGTTCTGGATCTCGAATTCGGTCGCTTCCTCGATCGACCGGCGCCAGCCCATGTGAAAGCTTTCCTTCGCCATGCCCTGCAGATGCGTCGGCCCGGCCGCGAGATCGCGCGCGATCTGCGAGGCGTTTTCCTTGAAGTCTTCCCTGGAATAGACCCGGTTGACGATCTGCCAGTCGAGCGCGTCCTGAGCGCTGAGCGTCCGGTTGGTGTACATCAGCTCCATCGCGCGCCGAAAACCCACGATCTTGACCAGCGAATAGCTGGTCGATGCGTCATTGGCGAGGCCGATCGAATGCCAGGCACACAGGAAACGGGCGTCGTCCGTGCAGACTGCCATGTCGGAGCACAGCGTGATGCCGAGACCTGATCCGGCCGCCGCGCCGTTCACGGCGGAGAAAACGGGTTTCTTGATGCGGACGATCATGTGGAAAACCTGATGCCACCACATGGCCAGTTCGCGGAAATGCGACGAGATGCCCTCCTGCCCGTCGCCGACATCCGGAATTTCCTTCAGATTGAACCCGGCGCAGAACGATTCGCCGGCGCCGGTAAACAGCACGGCGCCCACATTGTCGTCCGCCTCGGCGTGGAACAGCGCGTCGAGCGTTTCCTGAACGCCCTGCAGGTCCAGCGCGTTGCCGTATTGCGGCAGGTTGAAAATAATCTTCGCGACGCCGTCTTCGACGACGTAGATGATGCTTTTGTAATCGGGGTTCGACAAAGTTCCGCCTCCTGTATCTGATCGTATCAGATGAGGCGAACGCGGAACAACCGATTCGCCCGACCTAGTTGAGCTGTTCGGCTTTCCGAATGATTTTCTGCAGCGCCCGGACCATGGCATCCGATTCGTCACTGTCGATCGCGGACATCAGTTCGTTGTAGCGCTTGTTCGCGGTCGGCGAGATCTTGTCGTAGAGCTTCCGGCCCTTGGACGTCAGCGCCAGCCGATAGCTGCGCCGGTCGTCCGGGTCGCGTTCCCGGGTGACGCAGCCATTGTCGACCAGGCGCTGTATCGCCCGGTTTACCGACATTTTTTCCATGGCCCATCGATTGGTGATCTCTGCCGCGGAGACGCCTTTTTCCGAGGTCAGGGTCAGCAGCACGCGCCATTCGGCGATAGTGATGCCGAACTTGGTCTCTATCTCGCCGTGAAAGGCGCGTCCGATCCGGTTCGAGAGAACATGAACCAGGGACAGCGGTTTATCGTCTGCGATCGCCATGTCCCGATTATAGCAGAAAATCTATTCCGCTGCCTCCGAATGACCGATCGCGGCGTTGACGGCGGGCATGACCTTTTCGGCCATCAGCTCCATAGACCGGCGGCCGAGCTCCTTGTCTTCCCAGTCCTTGCCGGCATAAAGCAGCGTGCCGAAATCGCCCGTGACCTCGCGGAAGGCGAGGATCTGATCGACGACGCTGTTCACGTCGCCCGCGATGACGAGATTATCGACGATGAAATCGAGATTCAGGTCCTCGTCCGGGAAATCGCGTTCGGGCTTGAAGACTTCGTGCCGGTTGCCTTTTTTCAGCTTGGTGAAAAGCTGATTGTAATAGAACCGGTAGGGACTGCGTTCGTTCTCCTTGCCGTAATCGATTGCGGTCTTGTGATCGTCGTGGACGAAGATCGACCGCGCCACGCGCCAGTCCGCCGTATTGGCCTCGCGCCCGCCTTCCTCGCAGCCTTGGGCGTAATTCGTCCAGTGGGTTTTGACCCATTTGTCGAGCAGGAAGTTGGCCGAGATCGGCAGGAAGCCCTTCTTGCCCATTTCGATCACGCCCTTGGAAAACGGCGCGACCACGGTGCAGACAACCGGCGGATAGGGTTTCTGGTAAGGTTTGGCGATCGGGCCCAAGCCGATTTCCGCAAACTGGGTTTCGCGGGTCGAAATGTTCCAGAAATCGCCTTTCAGATCGTAGGGCGGTTCGCCCGTCCAGATATTGAGAATGTGATCGGTCGCTTCTGCGAACATCGCGTTGCGGTCGATGCCGCGGATGCCCAGCGCCTCGGCATCGGATTCCAGCGCCCCGGGGCTGACACCGAAAATAAAGCGGCCCTTCAGAAGGTGATCCATCATCGCCGCATGGGCCGCGACCAGAACCGGGTGACTGTGGGACAGGTTGGACGTGCCGGTCCCAAGTTTGATCTGCTTGGTATCCGAAATCAGACTCGCCTGGAACAGCATCGAGCTGGTGATGCTCTCGGCGGCATCGGTCAGGTGTTCGCCGACATAGGCCTCTGAATAGCCCAGCCTGTCGGCCAGGATGATGGCTTCGCGGTCTTCCTGCAGACACTCCGTATAGTCCCGGTCCAGCCGGTGCACCGGCATGGTGAAAAATCCGATTTTCATATGGGCGTTCCTCGCTTCCTGTCTCTGCCCGATTTGTAGTTCATGAAGGCGAAAATGATAAGGGGCCCCTCTGATCGGCAAAAATCGGATTTATTGTATGTCCTGCTCTGCGGCCACCAACCCGTCCACGAACGCCGTGTACGCCGCCATGTCGAATTTCCGGTTCAGGCCGTTGGCGTTCATGTAGCGGATCTTTCCGAACACCGGGCGTTCGGTCCAGGCGCGGTCGTGGAGGCCGTAGCACCAGGCGACATTGGCGTAGGAATTCGGATCGCGGCCATCGAGGAAATATTTGTTATTCAGCGCCAGCGTCGTCTCGAAAGCCTGCCGCGGCGTCGGCGACCATTCGAGGATTTTCTTGGCCCAGTACATGCGCATGTAGTTGTGCATGAAGCCGGTATGCACCATTTCGCGCATTGCATCGTTCCAGTGCGGGTCATGGGTGTCGCAGGCTGCCAGTTCTTCCATCGTGTACACATATTCGCGTTCGTCGCCGGCATGTTCGTCCAACGTCTTGCGCGCCCAGTCGGGGAGCGCATCGTAGCTGTCGAACTTCGGCTCGAACGCGACGTAGTTCATCGCAAGCTCGCGCCGCACGACCAGTTCCTCGATGAACGAGCCGCAGTCGTCGGACGATCCCGTGTCGGCGTCGCGTACGGCCAGCGCCATGTCGACCGGCGAGATATGCCCAAAGTGGAGATAGGGGCTGAGGAACGACGTTTGCCCCGCCGACGGTTCGTTTCGGCCTTCGGCATATCCGTCGAGGATATCGGTGCCAAAGGAATCGAGCCGGCGCCGGGCTTCGTTTTCGCCGCCCCTGAAGCGGCTGACCGGGGGCACGGACCGGTCCAGCTCGAGTTTGGCCAGAGCTGCCGCCGGGTCCGCGACGTCGATGTCGCTTTCGAGGCCGAGCTTGCGGGCCGGTAATTCCGGTTCGGTTTCGTCCAGCGGCACCAGATATTCGTCCCATACCCGATGGATTTTCGGGCGGATCGTGCGTGCCGCGTATTCGGATTTGTCCGATACCACGTCGACCGGCACCACGACTTCGGTTTCGACCTGCACCACCGCGCAATCCGCGGCCTCGGCAAGCTGCTTCCGCCAGCCGATCTGGGCGGGCATGTAGCTGCGATCGCAGATCACGGCTGCCGCATCCTGCGCCAGGTCGATCGCCACCTCTGCCGGCATGGCGCGCCGGACGACGAAGGCGATGCCGCGCTTCTTCAGGTTTTCCGCGACGTCCGAGAGACCTTCGAGCATGAAGGCGTAGTGCCGCGCATTGGCTTCCGGGTACCCGTCCATCAGACCGAAGCAGACGACGACCGGCAGGCCGTATTTGTTGGCGCCGCGGATTGCCGTTTCCAGTGCCGGATTGCCATGCGTCCGCTGCGCCTCCTGCATCCAGTAGAGGACATAGGCGCCGTTTTCCCGGCGTTTGCAGTCGTTGAGCTTTCGAATGCGGGTGTCTTGAATCACGATTGCCTCCCCCGCCAGTCTACGTCGATTCCGCCGTCACGGATCAACAGCGACTCAGCCAAGCTCCAGAATCGCTTTCAGGCCCGGGCGGTTATCTTCCAGCCGGACCCGGCCGCCGTGAAGATGCGCCACCGCCTCTACGAGACTGAGTCCCAGGCCGCTGCCGGGTGTCGAGCGCGCCGCTTCCAGCCGGTGAAAGCGGCGAAACACTTCTTCGCGTGCTTCTTCCGGGATGCCGGGACCGGTGTCCGACACCGTCACGGCCCGGCCCGCCGCGTGAAGCGTGACGGTGCCGTCGGGCGGGGAATATTTGATCGCGTTGTCGGCAAGATTGGCGATGGCCTGGAACAGCAGGTCGCGGTCGCCTTCGATCTCCGCCGTCGCGTCGAGGCGAAGCGAAAAGGACAGGCCCTTTTCCTCCGCGACCGGTTCGTATAGCTCGGCCACGTCCGCCACGACTTCTCCCGGGTCGACCGTCGAGAAATTGTCCCGCCGCCCGCCGGCTTCGATCTGCGTGATACGCAGCAGCGCATTGAAGATCGACAGCAACCCGTCCGCCTCGCCGATGGCACGGTCGATGCGGGCGGTGCGTTCCGGGCCGCTCAGCCCGTCTTCCTCCAGACCCTCCAGCGTCTGTCGGAGTCGTGAGAGCGGCGTGCGCAGGTCGTGCGCGATGTTATCGGTGACGTGCCGCAACCCTTCCATCAGCGACTGGTTGCGGTCCAGCATTTCGTTCAGCTGTGCGGCCAGGCGGTCGAATTCGTCGCCGGTGCCGCGGGTCGGAATGCGCCGGTCGAGCGCGCCGTCCGCGATTTCCCGGCTGGTCTGGTTGATGGCCTCGATCCGCCGCGTGGTGCTCCGGCTCATGGCGATGCCGCCGGCGAGCGCCAGCGCCAGGGTGATCGCGATTCCCCAGATCATCGCGTTGATTACCATGTCGCGCGTTCGCACCAGTTCGCGGACCTCGCGCCCGACCAGCAGGTTGAGCCCTCCTTGCAGGACAAACGATCGCGCCCGCGCCAGATAGACCTCCCCGTCCGGTGAATCCCGATCCCTGAGCTCGAACTCGATCCAGCCCCGGGCGTCGGGATCGACGGTCGGCCAGTCGCTGAGATTGCCGACCAGCGGGCGGCGAAGCGGATCGGTCAGCAGATAGACGGTACGCCCGCCCGGATCCCGGCGGACGCGTTCGGAAATAATGGCGGCGACGCCCGGCGTGCCGCGTAACTCGTACTGTTCCGCAAGGCCCTTGCTGTCGGCTTCTATGGTGGCGTCGACCTGGTCGGACAGCGTGCCAGCGGTCGCCCAGTACAGGAACCCCAGCAGCACGGCCGCCGAGCCGCCGAACAGCAGGATATAAATCAGCGTCAGGCGAAACGAGGCGCTGCGCAGCAGCGGCGGTAACGTCATGGCGGCGTGGCGCGCAGCGCGTATCCCGCGCCCCGCACGGTGTGGATCAGCGGCGTGTCGAATTCCTTGTCGATTTTCTGTCGCAGCCGGCTGATATGGACATCGATCACGTTGGTCTGCGGATCGAAATGATAGTCCCATACGTGCTCAAGCAGCATCGTGCGGGTGACGACGTTCCCGGCGTTGCGCATCAAATATTCGAGCAGCCGGTATTCGCGGGGCTGCAGGTCTATTTCGGTGCCTGCCCGCGTCACCCTGCGCGCCAGCAGGTCGACTTCAAGGTCGCCGACGGCAAGATGCGTCTCGGCGCTGTTGCCCGATTTCGCCGACCGCCGGGTCAGCGCCTCCAGCCGGGCGAGAAGCTCGGAGGCGGCGAACGGTTTGGTCAGGTAATCGTCGCCGCCGGCTTTCAGGCCTTTCACCCGGTCGTCCACTTCGCCCAGCGCACTGAGAACCAGTGCGGGCGTATCGTCGTCGGAGGCGCGCAGTGTCCGGATGATGGTCAGCCCGTCCGGCGCCGGCAACATGCGGTCGACCACCAGAACGTCGTAATCTTCCGTCGTCGCCAGAAACAGGCCCTGTTTGCCGGTGTCCGCGTGGGTCGGATTGTGCCCCGCTTCTCCCAGCGCTTTTACGATGTATGACGCGACCTCGGAATCGTCTTCGATGACCAGTACGCGCATTGTTTTGCCCTCTGTTTGTACCGGTAATTATGTAGGAGCGATCGCGGACCCGGCGCAAATTAATCTTTGGTAATGTTCCTCGGCTCGGAACGGTTATTCGTAGTGCAGGAATTCCGCCGAGGAGGTCCGGTTTGCGACGAATGCGGGATAGACCGACGCCGCAACGCAGGTGAAAACGCACAGCGCCGAAATATACAATGTCGCGTCCAGCGAGATACGCAGGAAATAGTCGAACAGCGTGAAATGGTCGAGAAACCGGATGCTGATCGCTCCCAGCCCGTTGCCGATCACGATCGCAAGTACCGCACTGACGCAGCCGATGATCGTGCCTTCGATCAGCAGCATCCGCGCGACCTGTCCCCGGCTGATGCCGATGGATTTCAACACCGCGAATTCGCGGTCGCGGGCGCGTACCTGGATCAGCATCGTATTGGCGACGCCGATACCCGCCAGCACCACCGTGCCCAGCAGAATGAAGTCGAAAATCAGGAAATCACGGTCGATCTCCCGGCTCTGCCAGTAAGCCTGGAAACGGCCGCGCTTGACGGTGACGTACCAGGGATACAGCGCCTGCTCCTGATTCCTGTACAGATAGGGCTGAACCTGACCGAATGGACGCGCCGACGCGTAGCGTCCCAGGGATTTTTCCAGATTGTCGGCGAAGATCGGGTTGCCGTCGCTTAACAGCGCGTATGATTTCAGATCCACATACTGCGCGCTTTCCAGATAAAACCCGACGCTATCCGAGATGCCGATGACGGCGAACCGATGATCGCGCCTGCCGTCGGAAAAGACGATGGTATCGCCCGGCTGCGCGTCGTAGCGGGCGGCCAGGGTTTTGGACAACATCACGCGCCCGGGCAGCAGCGCAGGGTATCCCAGGGCCCGCAGATGCGGGTTAACGTCGCTTGCCTTGACCAGACGGATGGGGAAGTCGCCACCGGTCTTCGCCGACATGCGCATCAGCAGGATGCCGTTCGTGGCCAGCCGTTCCTGAAGCTGGGCTTCGTCGACCTGCCGGTCGGCGGGACGTTCGAAATAGGAACTGGCCCGCATCGCGTCCCAGGCCCAGATCGCGATCTCGTCCTTCAGGGCGCGGGTCACGTCGTGAAGGCCGGTCAGCAGGCTGAACACCAGGGTTACCCCGGTGACCGAGAACACCAGGCGCCGGCTGTTGAGCCGCATGCGGCGCCCGGTCAGGAACGCTTCCAGCGGCAGGATCGCACGAAAGACGGTCTCGAACAGGCGGATGGCACCGCGCAGAAACGGAGAAAGCCACCACAGCGTCGCGGTCGCCAGGATGGCAACGAACGCGGCTTCGAACAGGAAGAAATAGACGACCGACAGCCAGCTTTCCATGAAGGGGCGCATGCCGATCCACGCGGCGGTCAGCATCGGCGGGATCAGCCAGCCGAATCCCTTTTGCGCCAGTGCGACGCCGCCGTCGCCGTCGGCCAGAAAGCGGGGGTTCAGGACGTCGGGGATTTTCAGGCGGCGGATTTCTCGCAGCGGACTGGCCACGCCGAGATAGACGATCGCCAGGCTGACAAGCCCCATGCCGGTCAGTTCCAGCCAGGGTATCTCGAAACCCGGCAAAGGACGCCGCCCGTTGGTCGATATCCCGCCCGCAAGGAGGGCCGCGGCCGCCGGAAACGCAGCGATCAGCCCGATCACGGTACCGACCGCGCCCAGCAGCGTGGCTTCCGCCATCAGCGACGCGCCGACATTGCGCCGGCTCTCGCCCAGGCACAGCATCAGGCTGAATTCCCACGCCCGGGTCGAGACAGAATAACGCATCGTGTAGAAAACGATTACCGCGCCGATAAAGAACGCCAGCAACGACGCCATGCGTACCGCCAGCCGCATGGCCTGGTAGTCTTCCTCGCCCAGCCGGTTGCGCGCCGTATCGCTTGCGGCGGCGCCGCCGCGCTGGGTCGGGACGATCGAGCCGGATTCGGTTGTTTCGTTGCGGCGCTCGATGCGGATCGCAAACGGCTTGTCGCCGACGCGCTGAAGGGCCTCCGCTTCTTTCGCTGCTTCTGCGAGTTGTTCCGCCTCGAACTCGTCGACAGGGACGATCTGGCCCGACCGCGCCGTGTTGGCATCGACGATCAGCACTGCATTGACCACGCCGATGCCGATGGCGACGCCCAGCACCGTCGCCAGTGCGATCATTCGGCGATGGCGCAGGCTGCGGGCTGCCAGCCGGAAGGCGAGTCCGAGATTAAGCGGCAGGGCGTCGGCGGCAGACACCGGTCAGATCCCCAGTCGCTGCAGTTCCGCGTAGATGCCGGTCATCTCCTCCGGCCCTTTGTCCTGCGTCACGGTGCCGGCGATGACGCCATCCTTCAGAAAGCACACCCGGTCGGCCCAGGCCGCGTGTTCCGGGCTGTGGGTGACCAGCAGAACGCTGGTCTCTTCCTCGGCGACGGTATCGCGCAGTGTCTGCAGGATGGCGCGGCCCACCGCCGGGTTGACGTTGCCGGTCGGTTCGTCGGCCAATAACAGGGCAGGGCGATGCACCAGCGCCCGGGCAATCGAGACAAGCTGCATCTCTCCGCCCGACAGCTGGTGGGGCAGGTGATCGCGCCGTTTGTCGAGGCCGACGCGTTCGATCAGCCCGTCGACGCGCTTTTTGGTTTCCGACCGCGCACCGCCCGCGATCTGCTGCGGCAGGGCGATGTTTTCGCGCACGCTCAAAGTCGGGATCAGGTTGAAAAACTGGAACACGATCCCGATATCGCGCCGCCGCAGCAGGGTGCGGGCGCGTTCGGAGCCGTAATTCACCGCCGAACCTGCGATCTCCACGTGGCCGCCGTCCGGCGCGTCGATGCCGGCGATGCAGTTCAGCAGCGTGGTCTTCCCCGATCCGCTCGGCCCCATGATGGCGATCATGTCGCCCCGGTCGACGCGCAGTTCCAGTCCCTTCAGGACGGGGATCGCCTCGCTGCCCAGCCGGTAGGATTTTTCGAGGCCGGAGACGTTCAGCGCGGCGTCAGGGAGGACTGGTTGATCGGTCATGCAGATTTTTTGGCGATGAGAACATTGTCGATATAGGTCAGCAGTGCCTTGTTTTCCTGATTTTTCAGCGTTGTCCGCACCCGCACGATGCCCCGGTCCGGCTTCGAACGGGATTCGCGGGTTTCCAGCACTTCCAGATAGACACTGATCCGGTCTCCGGGACGAACCGGCGCCAGATAACGCAATTCGTCGTACCCCATCGACGCCATTACGCCAGGCGGGATACCATTCCTGTGAAGCAGTATCTGTTTGATGGCCATCGAGTACTCGCCCGACGCGATCAGCCCGCCATGAATCGATTTCTTAGCGGCTTCGCGATCGACATGGAAGGGAAACGGGTCCCATTTTTCGGAAAAGGCGACCATTTCCTCTTCCTCGACCAGATACTCGCCGAAGGTTTGCGTGTCGCCCACCGACATGTCCTCGAACCAGCCATATACCATGATCACCTCGGTTTTTGCCGGGCGGGACCATCGCCGCCTCGCGCTCCGAATGCAAGTAAATGCGGTATAGTGGGGCATCATGAACCTGACGCCGATAGATCCCGAAATCCTGCCGCAGGCGCTGGCGACGGTGAAAGCGCGCCTGACGACCGGAACCGTTTCCGCAGTTGCTTTCGACCTGATCGCCGCAACCGCCGGGAACCCGGATGCCGCCATTGATACGCCCGATCACCGCCGGGCGGCCCGCGACCTGGTCGCGGATGCCGGCATGACCGCCATCGACGAAGTGCCCGCCGAGGCCTTCAGCTGGGACGGGACCGCTGTCCGGACCCGGAGCGAGGCCAGCGTCCTGATCCACGAAGTGGCTCACTGGCTGATCGCGCCGCCCGACCGCCGCCGCCTGCCGGATTTCGGGCTTGGCGCCGGACCGGAAACCGGACGGGTTGCGGAGGCGGAGGCCGCCCGCTGCGTCGACGATGCGACGAAGGAAGAAGAGGAGTTGCTGGCATCGTTGCTCGGCATCCTGTTCGAGGCGGCCCTGGGACAGCCCGCCATTCACGCCTTCATCGAGCAGAACTGGCTGGAAGCGTGGGAGCGTCCCGCGGCGGCGGAACAGTTCCGGAGCGCGGCGGATATGTTATGCGGGAGGGGTCTTATCGACCGCCGGGGACTGCCCGTGCTTCCTCAGGACGGCAACGCCGCGACCGCCGCGATCTCGATCAGGAATTCGGGCCAGGCCAGCGCCGAGACTTCGACGATAGCCGATGCCGGGCCGTCGCTCGGGAAATAGCGTTCCCGGATATCGGAAATCGAATTGAAGGCCTCGATGTCGCGGACGTAGACCGTGACCTGCGCGATGTCGGCCATGGCGCCTCCGTTGGCTTCGACGATGGCGCGGATGTTTTCCAGCACCTGGGTCGCCTGGGCTCGGATATCGCCGTCGCCGACCAGCTTTCCGTCGGCGTCCAGCGCCACCTGCCCGGCGATGAACAGCAGCGGCCCGCTTTCGGTCCGTATGCTGTTGGAATAATGCGGCTTCATCGGCGGGGCGACGGAAGCCGGGTTGGTGCCGACGGATTTGCTGGTCATGTTCGAACTCCTCTCGTGGGTATCGACGCCATTAAACGCAATATAGGCCGGGCGCGCCATTGACACGTTCGGGCAGAGATCAGCATACTCATTTTAAGAACCTCGACCGTTTGGCCGGTTGCCTGCTGTCGTCTGGATTCTCTCGGGATGCACTCGTCCCGCTTAAACAAACCAAGGGAGATATAGGATGCGTACACCTAAAATTCTTAGCACCATTGCCGCCTTGGCCGTGGCTGGCTATGCGGGCGCCGCGACGGCGCAGATGGACATGAAAATCGGCTTCGCGACAATCAACGATCCGCAGCATGCCATCGCTGAAGAAATTAAAAAGCGCTTTACCGCGAACGCCGACCTGAAGATTTCGCCACGGGTTTTTCCGGCGGCTCAGATCGGATCGATCCCGCGGATGATCGAAGGTATCCAGTTCGGCACGCTGGAAGCGCTGATCACGCCGCCGGGTTTCATGGTCGGCATTAACCCCAATTTTCAGGTTCCCGATGCGCCGGGCCTGTTCGATGACGTGTTCCACGCGCACCGCGCACTGAACGACCCCGAGTTTTTCGGAAAGTATTCGCAGCTTGCCGCCAATCGCGGAATCAAGATGGCGTCGCTCTATGTCTATGGACCGACATCTTTCGCGAGCAAGAAGCCGATCCGTACGCTGGCCGATTTCAAGGGCCAGAAAGTGCGTGTGCTGGCAACCAAGATGGAAAGCGCCCTGGTCGGAAGCTTCGGCGCCGCGGGCGTCCCGATGCCTTATTCGGAGGTTCTGCCGGGTCTGCAGCGCGGTACCATCGACGGGGTCCGCAGCTCGATCATCGTGATGGGCGGATCCAAGTTCTTCACGGTGACCAAGTTTATCACCGTCGTCGAGAGCGGCATGATCCCGAGCACGGTGCTGCTCAGCGAAGCATGGCTTAAGAAACTGTCGGCCGAACAGCGCAAAACCGTTGAAACCTCGCTGAAAGACATGAGCCAGTGGAATACCAATACCGCGGCCGATTTCGGCAAGCGCGCGGAAAAGCTCTGGAAGGATAACGGCGCCGAGGTCATCCGGCTGTCCGATGCCGACCAGAAGAAGTTCATGGATACGGTGCGGCCGCTGGGCGACCAGTTCCTTGGCGCCAATCCGAAGACCAAGGACATGTTTGCGCTGCTGAAGGCTGCTGCGGCCCGCACGAAAAAATAAGACCTGGATATACGGTCGGGAAAAGGGCGGCTTCGGCCGCCCTTTTTTATGTCGGGTTTCCGCGTCCCCGCGCCGGTGCACGGCTGAATTCGTTGTTGGCTTCCACCAGTTCGGTCATCAGCGACATCAGCGTCTCGCGCTTGTCCGCGGAGAGCGGTTCCATAAATTTCGCCTGCGCGGCCAGCGACGCATGTTCCATCTCGCGCGCGATGCGGGTGCCTTCTCCGGTTAGCCGGGCGATGCGCTGGCGCCGGTCCTGGCGGCTGGTCTTGCGGGCCACGAGCCCGCGCTGGTCGAGCCGCGCCAGCACATCCGCGACATTGGTGCGGTCGATCCCGGCGTCGCGGGCGATGGTCACCTGGTCGGCATCCGGGCGGTTCAGCAATGCGGTCATCACGGCGTATTGTACGGGCGTGATCCCGAATTCCGCGCATTCCTCCAGGAACATCGCGACGTGGATCTGGTGCAGCCGGCGCACCAGATAGCCGGGCCGGTCCCACAGGCTGGTCAGCGATCCTGTGTTCGCTACTGCGTTTTTCTGGCTGGATGTTTCTGTCATGCATCGACCATATCGACGGCAACTCCGTCAGTACACTGTCATTTCAACGGGTGGGTTGCCGGACGGTAGAAACGGGGTATACTGATGAATAAATATAGCGGGAGAAGACGGATGTTTCTCAGGAATTGCTGGTACGTCGCGGCCTGGTCGAAAGATGTCGGGCGCGAGCTTCTGGGGCGAATTCTGCTCAACGAATACGTCGTGCTGTACCGCAAGGAAGACGGCACGCCCGTCGCGCTGGAAAACCGGTGTCCGCATCGGAACCTGCCGCTGTCGGAAGGCCGGCTGATCGGCGACGAGATCGAATGCGGCTATCACGGGATGGTCTTCAACTGCGACGGCGCCTGTACGCACCTGCCGGGATCGGAATCCCCGCCGGACTGGGCCACGGTTCGACAGTATCCCGTCGCGGAACGCAATGGCTGGCTGTTCTACTGGCCGGGCGATCCGGCGCTGGCCGACGAAGCGCTGATCCCGGACTATCCCAAACACAACGAAAACGAAGACTGGATCCGCGCCCAGGGGCAGACTTACGTGAAGGCCGGCTACCGGCTGGTGCTCGACAACCTGCTCGACCTCTCGCACCTGACCTACGTGCACGGCTCGACCACCGGCAACCGGGCCGTCGCCGAAATGGCCAATCTGACGACGGAACAGGAAGGCGACACGGTCCGCGTCACCCGGTGGATGGAAGACATCGAACCGGCGCTGGCATTCCGCGAATACGGCGGCTACGAGAACAATATCGACCGCTGGCAGATGAGCCAGTTCATCCCGCCCGCCTATATCAACATCAATAACGGTTCGGTCGATGCCGGCACCGGCGCCGACCGCGAAACCCGCAACAACGAACAGGGCAAGTGGGGCTTCGTGGTCTATCACGCGATGACGCCCGAAACCGAGACGACCACGCACCAGTTCTGGACCGTCGCCGGCCACAAGGACAACGTGCCCGAACATATGCGCGGCCAGTTCGTCGACGCGATGCACGGCGTCCTAAAGGAAGACCTCGACGTCTACGAGGCACAACAGCGCGCCATCGACATGGACCCGGAAGCGCCCAATCGCGACGCCAATCCGCGCGGCACGATCCCCGCCGACGAGGGTCTGCTGGGCATGCGCCGGGTGATCCGGCGGCTCTACGGCGACGAACAGAAATCGCTGCAGGCCGCGGAGTAGGGGGGCGCATTTCTAGCTGATGTGATTCCCG
>Ga0181565_10000379_pt1 | contig 32898 bp, 33 predicted proteins | sample 101ome_16_FD_129661 | JGI IMG/M metagenome (GOLD analysis project Ga0181565, IMG submission 129661) | Coastal salt marsh microbial communities from the Groves Creek Marsh, Skidaway Island, Georgia - 101401AT metaG (megahit assembly) | ecosystem: Environmental > Aquatic > Marine > Intertidal... | reverse complement strand
TCACCTGCCAATACACGAATACGGTTTTTACGCATTTTACCGGCCGTATGGGCAATCACTTCATGGTCGTTTTCCAATTTCACGCGAAACGTCGCATTGGGCAGTAATTCTACCACCGTTGCGTTAAACTCCAGAAGTTCTTCTTTAGCCATAATGCCTACCTGTTAAATTTGCCGGAGAATGGCCAAGAGTGGCACATAAATCAACTGTTTTTTGGTCATTTCGCTTTCACCCGCGCATTTGCAAAACCGATATCAGCGTGAACAAGCGCCGCGCCGTATCATCATCAAGCGTCACCCTATCGGCAAGGCTGGTTTTCAAAAGCTCGGCGCTTTCATTGTGCAAAGCGCGGCGCGCCTGATCAATGGTCTCAACGCGCTCCGGCGTGGCATTGCGCATGGCTTCGAAATAGCTTTCGCAAATCATGAAATAATCGCGAATATTACGCCGCAAAGGGCGCATGGACAGCTCTATTCGGCTCAGCGCCGCGCCTTCCCTATCGGAGACGGCAAACACAATGCCACGATCGGCCAAAGAGAGTTTCAACCGATAAGGCCCGGATGGCCCATCGACCAAAGCGAAATGATTGTTCTCCAAAATATCGAAAATGGCGACACGGCGCTCATGCTCCAAATCGGCATTGCGCGCCGTCAAAGCCGGGTCATCAAGCGACAAATGCACCAGCTGCTCTGCTTTTTCGCCTGTCACACTCATTCAGCTATCGCGTCCCATATTAAGACGAATGGCAATGGAGCGGCCATGCGCCTGCAAACCCTCTTCTTCGGCCAAGCGCACCGCTGCCGGCCCAATGGCGGCCAGCGCATCGGGATCGCATTTGACGAGACTTGAGCGCTTCATGAAATCAAGCACCGACAGACCCGATGCATAGCGCGCCGCGCGCGCCGTCGGCAAAACATGATTGGGGCCGGCAATATAATCGCCAATCGCTTCCGGCGTGTGGCGACCCAGAAAAATCGCTCCGGCATGGCGAATTTTATCAGCCATTGTGTCGGGCTCGGCAACAGCCAGTTCGAGATGCTCCGGCGCCAATTGATTGACCAATTCAGGGGCTTGGGCGTGCAAATCATCGACCACCAAAATGGCACCGAAATTTTCCCAACTGGCACGTGCAATATCTTGCCGCGGCAAGGTTTTAAGAGCGCTTTCGACCGCCGCCGCCACCGCATCGGCATAGGCTTCATCGTCACAAATCAATATGGATTGCGCCACTTCATCATGCTCAGCTTGGCTCAATAAATCAGCCGCCATCCATGCCGGATCGTTTTCCTGGTCAGCCACCACGAGAATTTCCGACGGGCCGGCAATCATATCAATACCGACTTGCCCGAAAACTTGTTTTTTGGCCGCTGCCACATAAGCATTGCCCGGCCCGACAATGACATTGACCGGCGCAATGCTCTTGGTCCCATAGGCCAAAGCGGCAATGGCTTGTGCTCCGCCAATGCGGTAAATCTCATCAACACCGGCCAGCTTGGCCGCGACCAAAACCAGCGGGTTAATCTGCCCGTCCGGTGTCGGCACTACCATGACAACGCGCCCGACACCGGCAACGCGCGCCGGAATGGCGTTCATCAATACGCTGGAAGGATAATTGGCCAGCCCGCCCGGCACATAAAGACCGGCCGCATCGACCGGCGTCCAACGATGGCCCATTTCAACCCCGGCCGCATCGGTGAAGCGCGCATCTTCGGGCTTTTGCCGTAAGTGGAAATCGCCAATGCGTTGCGCCGCCAATTCCAAAGCCGCTTTGGTTTCCGGCGCACAAGCCTGCATGGCCGCGTCAATCTCATCATCGCCAATGCGCAAAGTCTCGGCGTTCAATGTCTGACGGTCATATTTTTCCGTCAGCGCGATGAGCGCGTCATCGCCGCGCTGGCGCACATCATCAATAATGGCGGCCACCGCCTCATTGACATCGACCGATTGCTCACGCTTCATCGCCTGCAGCGCGGCAAAGCGGCCGGCAAAATCCTCATCATTAATATGGGCGCGCAAAAAGCTCATAACCCTACTCTTCCAAATCGTGCTGCGGACGCGATGATGCGGCCCACGGAGCGGTAATATCTTCCAATATGGCCTCACAGGCCTCAACTGCCAAGCGTATCTCGCCACCGCCGGCAAATTGCAAGGCAAATTCACCCTCCGGCAAGGCGCGCGGTTCAAACGCAATGGCCAAGAGCGCAACGACACCGTCGCGGCGCGTCAGATTGAGTTTCTTTTGCCTGATGGCGGCGACATTGGCAAGCTGCAGCGCACTGCGCACCCGCATCGGCGCGCCGTCATGTTCCCAGCAAAAGCGATTGAACAAAATGACAAAGCGCTTTTCATCGGCCAGATAAGCCATATCGCCAATCTGCGCCACCGCATCTTGTAAATAGCTCGAGATGACGCGCATATCCTCAGCGCTGCGCCCGTAAAGTTTCAGCGCGGGCGCACTCATGCGCTTTGCCGCCAGATTTTTGCGCCGACAGCTGATAATTTCTCTTCAATCCGCTCATAGCCGCGGTCGAGATGATAGACCCGCGATATGCGCGTTTCCCCCTCCGCCATCAAGCCGGCAATCACCAATGTCACCGAGGCGCGCAAATCTGTGGCCATGACCGGCGCGCCATAGAGTTTTTCAACCCCGGTGACAATCGCCGTATCGCCTTCCAAAGAAATATCGGCGCCCAGCCGCGCCAATTCCTGCACATGCATGAAGCGGTTTTCAAATATCGTCTCGCGAATGCGCGACACGCCATCGGCGCAACACATCAGCCCCATAAACGGCGCTTGCAAATCAGTGGCAAAGCCGGGATAGGGCTCGGTGGTAATCGGTGTCGCTTGCGGGCGGGTTTGCGGACCTTTGACATGCAGACCCTGCGCGCTGTCGGTCAATTCAGCACCGGCCAACCGCATGGCCGGTGCCAGCGCCCCCAATGCCGCTTCATCAATTCCGGTCAGGGTGACATCGCCTGCCGTGGCGGCAACGGCCAGCGCAAACGCCCCCGCCTCAATGCGGTCGCGCGTTACCGTGTGGTCAGCGCCCGACAATCTATCGACCCCTTGAATGGTCAATATGCGTGTGCCGAGCCCGTCAATTTTGGCTCCCATGGCCTGCAAACAGCGCCCGACATCGACCACTTCCGGCTCGGTTGCGGCATTGGTGATGACGCTTTCGCCCTTGGCCAAACACGCCGCCATCATCAGCACATGGGTCGCGCCGACCGAGACGAAAGGAAAATCGACGCGCGCGCCTTTTAGCCCGCCTTGCGCCGTAGCGTTCACATAGCCGCCTTCGACATTTATATCGGCTCCCATGGCGGCCAGCCCGTTCAAATATAAATCGACCGGCCTTGTGCCAATGGCGCAGCCGCCGGGCAATGAGACTTGCGCCTCATGGGCGCGCGCCAAAATCGGCCCCAACACCCAAAAGCTGGCGCGCATTTTTGACACCCATTCATAAGAAGCCCGCGTGCTGGCCAAATCCGCCGCATGCACATTGATGCCCTCGCCCGGCCCTTGGCCGAACTCCTCAACCTCAGCACCCAATTCGCGCAATATTTTGGCCAATGTGCGCGTATCAGCCAATCGCGGTGTGCCGCGCAAGGTGAGTTTTTCATCTGTGAGCAGCCCCGCCACCATGAGCGGCAAAACGGCGTTTTTCGAACCCGAAACGGCAATCTCACCGCTTAACTTGCGCCCGCCGGAAATGACAATCTCATCCACTGTCTTTTTCCTTTTCAGCGCCCTGCGCCGCGCGTTTGGCAGCTTTGCGGCGTTTCAAATTTTCGCGCAAAGCCGCCGCCAGCTTTTCTTGGCGGTCGGTTTTTTTATCGCTTGGTTTCGGCTCATTGCTCATGCCCTTTCTTAATATCATTCGGGCAGCTTGTCATGCTTCGACACCACGCCGCGTGTCCAGCCTGCGCCGTGCCAATCGGGGCGCAGAAATATCTCGCGCCCGCCGCATGGCGCGCAGCGAAATTTATGCTTCACCGCAGAGAGCGGCGCATCACCATATTTTTTGTATAAGGGGGCAGCGGCCACCACCTTATGATGGCTGCAGCTTTCGCACCAAACCCAGAGATTTAACCGACGCTCTACCAACCAGCCGAGGCGCACCGGCTCTACCGACGCTTTTCGCATGACGCAACACGCTTCAACAAACAAGAACAAAAAAAGAACATTAGCTTATCGGGCGCACCGGCGCAATCCTTGCTTGCATCGCCGCGCCGCCTATGGCAAACAGCTTCCACGCTTTTGCATGGCTGTCGTAGCTCAGGGGTAGAGCACTTCATTGGTAATGAAGAGGTCGGTGGTTCAATTCCACCCGACAGCACCATTTTTCAAAATTTCATATAAAGCGCTTGGCCGCGCAGACGGCAGGGCTTACGCCGCTTGGCTGCGGAGAGACATTAACGGCGGCCGAATATTTTCTTAATCTCGGGCCGTGAGCTGAAATAAAACACTGCGGCGAATATGATAATGGTCACAAGAACGCCTGTTTCTTTGCCCAAATGACCTTCAGGAATAATCTTTATGGCGCCGATATAGCCGAGAAAGAAAAGCGTAATCGTGACGATTTGCGCCGCTGAATATTTTTTCTCCGGCACAAAAACCTGCTGCAAGGAAAAATAAGCGAATAATGAGAAGAAGGTCAGGCGCAGCGTCTCATAGCGATAAAGTGGCGGGAAAAGTGCCGTATTGCTGTCCGACGGAAAAAACAGAAAAGGCTCGCCCAAAAGCGACAGGGCGACGATAATGATCGACCAAATGCCGACGAAAAAAATCGCCAAACGCAATACAAACCTAAAATTCATGTTGAGACAGTAACAAACAGACTTGGAAAGTCAAAGCGCGGCCTTATTCGGCACGCCCTTGTAATTTCTCGAAAGTCCTCATGCCGCCAAGCCCGAGCAAAGCATAAAGAATGGTCGTCAGCACATCGAGGTGCAAAGGCGGCGGCGGCACATCACCACCGGTCAAAGCCAAAGCCCAGACCATCAAATCGCGGGCGATGAAGTTATAAAACAGCGCCAAGCCACACACCCAACCGATAAAGGGCCGCCAACCGGCGACGAAAACACTCTTATGCGCCGCTTCAATTTTATTGATCTCGCTTTGCACCAAGCTGGGCTGCTGGGCGGTGCGCGCCAATACGGCTTTTTTGTCGAGCCGCTCCTTGTCAGAGGTAAAAAGCGCATCCAACACATTGCCGACCGCCTCAATCGAGTCGGTCAGCGCATCGGCTTGCTTGATCAAAAAGGACAACATGGCATTAGCCTAATGCCTGCCGCAGCGGCGGGGATAAGTTTATGATTTTGCACATGCGCCGGACTTGAGGAGCGGGTGCCGAAAAAAAGGGGCGCCGCAGCACCCCTTTTTCAATGTCTTTCATTCGGCTTTAACGCTTAAGCAAAAGCTTCATCCCATGTGCCTTCGGTTGAGGCTTTGGCATATTCAGTGGCGCGGCCTTCAAAGAAGTTCATATGCTCAATGCCATTGAGCATTTCATCCATCCAGGGCAGTGGGTTTTTCTCAATATCGTAAATCGGCTCGAGATTGAGCTGCGTCAAACGGCGATTGCCGATATAGCGAATATAGTTTTTCACTTCCCGGCCTTCCAAGCCTTCAACACCGCCCATTTCAAAAGCCAAATCGATAAAGGCATCTTCATGCGTGACCACGGTTTCGCACGCCTCATAGAGATCTTTTTTCAGCTTATCGTTCCAAATATGCGGGTTTTCCTGAATGAACGTATTGAACAGCTTGACCGTTGAATTGGTGTGCAGCGTCTCATCACGCGCCGACCAAGTCACGATTTGCCCCATGCCCTTCATTTTATTGAAGCGCGGGAAATTCATCAAAATGGCGAAGCTGGCAAATAATTGCAGCCCCTCGGTGAAACCGCCAAACACCGCCAAAGTCTTGGCAATATCTTCATCCGTCTCAACGCCCCATTCTTGCATATAGTCGTATTTATCCTTCATCTCGCCATATTTCATAAAGGCTTCATATTCGACTTCCGGCATGCCGATAGTGTCGAGCAAATGCGAATAAGCGGCAATGTGAATGGTTTCCATATTGGAAAATGCAGCCAACATCATTTGCACTTCGGTCGGCTTAAACACTTGGCTGTAATGCTTCATATAGCAATTATTAACCTCGACATCGGCCTGCACGAAAAAGCGGAAAATCTGCGTCAGCAAATTGCGCTCCGCACCGGTCAATTTCTTGTGCCAATCTTTCACATCTTCGGCCAATGGCACTTCTTCCGGAAGCCAGTGAATCCGCTGTTGCGTCAACCAGGCGTCATAGGCCCACGGGTAGCGGAAAGGTTTATAGACAATACGTTCTTCAAGCAGAGACATTTTATGTACCTTTTCTCATTTTGGCGAAATGGGCCCGCCGATTAACTTCCCAACCCGTCTACTGACAGGAAAGGCATTCTTCATAATCATTGCCTTCGGCCGCCGCCGCCATGGCTTCTTGCAAGGCTTTGGAGCCATCATCGGCTTTTTCAGCCCGTTGAATGGACAAAGAGCGACAATAATACAGGCTTTTGACGCCCTTCTTCCAAGCTTGGAAATGAATTTGATGCAAGTCCCGCTTATGAATATTGGCAGGCAGGAACACATTCAAAGATTGTGCTTGGTCAATCAGTTCAGAGCGGTCACCGGCGAAATCAATGAGCCAGCGCTGGTCCAATTCAAAAGCGGTTTTGAACACGGCTTTTTCATCATCGCTCAAGAAATCAAGATGCTGCACCGAGCCGCCCGAGGTCACAATGGACGACCAGACATCATCATTATTCTGACCTTTTTCATCGAGCAATTTATCGAGGTGACGATTGCGCACATTAAAAGAGCCCGAAAGGGTTTTATGGGTAAAGCTGTTACCGGCAATCGGTTCAATGCCGGGGCTGGTGCCGCCGCAAATAATGGAAATCGACGCAGTCGGCGCAATGGCGGTCTTGTTTGAGAAACGCTCATTCATGCCGCATTCGGCTGCATCGAGGCAAGGACCGCGTTCTTTGGCCAAATCTTGCGACGCCGCATCGGCCTGCTCTTTAATGTGGGTGAAAATACGCTTGTTCCATACTTTCGCCATCACGCTTTCCCACGGGATCATATTGGCCTGCAGAAAGCTATGGAAACCCATCACACCCAGTCCGACCGAACGCTCGCGTTGCGCCGAATATTTCGCTTTCGCCATCTCATCGGGGGCGCGCTGAATGAAATCTTCCAGCACATTATCCAAAAAGCGCATAACGTCAGGAATAAAAGTCTCGTCTTTGCTCCACTCATCGAATTTTTCCGCATTCAAGGATGACAGACAGCACACGGCAGTGCGGTCTTGCCCCAAATGGTCTTCGCCGGTCGGCAGAGTGATTTCCGAACACAGATTGGAGGTCTTGATTTCGAGATTGAGCAATTTTTGATGCTCGGGGCGCAAATTATTGACCGTGTCTTTGAACACCATATAGGGTTCGCCGGTTTCAATGCGCGCCGTCAGCATACGAATCCACAAATCGCGCGCCTGCACAGTGTCTTGCACGGAGCCGTCTTTCGGCGAGCGCAAGGCCCATTCTTCGTCATTTTCAACGGCCCGCATAAAGGCATCGGAAATCAGAATACCGTGGTGCAGATTAAGCGCCTTGCGGTTCGGGTCGCCGCCGGTCGGGCGACGAATTTCGACAAATTCTTCGACTTCAGGATGGTCGACAGGCAAATAGACGGCGGCCGAGCCACGCCGCAAAGAGCCTTGCGAAATCGCCAGTGTCAGGCTGTCCATCACGCGAATGAAAGGCACAATGCCGGAGGTCTTGCCGTTCTCGCCGACTTTTTCACCAATCGAGCGCAAATTGCCCCAATAAGAGCCAATGCCGCCGCCGCGCGAGGCGAGCCAGACATTTTCATTCCACAAATTGACAATATCGCCGAGGCTGTCATTGGCCTCATTCAAAAAACACGAAATCGGCAAACCGCGATCCGTGCCGCCATTGGAGAGAACAGGCGTGGCGGGCATGAACCAAAGTTTGGAAATATAATCGTAAAGACGCTGTGCATGCGCATCATCGCTGCCGTAATAAGAGGCGACGCGGGCAAACAAATCTTGAAAGCTCTCGCCAGGCATCAAATAGCGGTCGGTCAAAGTTGCTTTGCCAAAAGCGGTCAACAGCGCATCGCGCGACGGGTCGGTTTTGACGCGCGGCGCCGCCTTGAACTGCACCGCTTGGTCTTGGCGGTCAAAATCAAGTTGCGGTTCGCCATGCGCCGGATCGCCCTCAGCACGGCGCGGCTGGCGCGCGGCCAATTCCTCTTTGGTCAGCACATCATCTTGCATTTTTTCCTTATCCTGACCTTTTTTCTCGCCGCCATCTTCGGCCTGTGTATCTCTAAACATGCTCTCTCCTCGCTCTATGCCCTTTGGCATATCTGTCACTTCCGGCCCGCTTTCAGGTTAAAAACGCTTCTGAAACTGGCCGAAACCGAGGGACAGCTTCCCCATAAGCGCCGGACGGCACTCTTGGCTCCATAGGAGAGCCTATCACGGGTTGTTTTTAACTTTCGGCGGTTTGTAGCTGACGCGGAACAAAAGTTCTGAACCAATTACCCCCCTACCGGACACTAGATATAGTGTCTATTTGCAATGAAAACGTCAACAGATAGTTGCACGAAACCGTAAATTTTTTTTACTTTCTAAATTTTATACATAAAACCAATGATTTATACCGCTTCCAAGAAGACGGTTTTTAATGTGATTTCGAATCACTCATCCACCAACTTATCCACAGGAGAACAAATCGTGCAAATCAATTGCGATTCAAATGCGATTTAGCGACCCTTTTGCGGCAAAAAGCGCACCAGCACCCAAGCCACACTGACCACGTGACCGAGCACGAAAATCGGCACCGTCCATAAAGCGGCCACGTGTATTTGTTTTTCATGGGCAAAAATCACCGCCCCCATGCAAACACCGCCCAGCATCACATCGGCCAAAACGACCAGCCCCCACGGCTCGGCCAAAACATTATCAAAACCGCCGCCGCCGACGCTGCGATAGGCATGCCAGCACAAAGCCAGGAATAAAAGCCCCGCCAGCGCGACGATAAATTTGCTGATGGTTGTTTTCCTATCCGTCATATCCATTCCTTTTCTTATTATGTTTTACGGCGCCTTGGCGCCGTCGGTTCAGCCCTTGACCGCGCAAAATAAAAGGCCGCCGGACAATCTGCCCCGCAGCCTTTCAAAATCATTTCAGTCTGATGCCTGCTTACAGCACCTCAAACAGACCGGCAGCACCCATGCCGCCGCCAATGCACATGGTGACAACAACATTTTTGGCACCGCGGCGTTTGCCTTCCATCAGCGCATGGCCAACCAGACGTGCCCCGGTCATGCCATAAGGGTGACCGATGGCGATGGAACCGCCATTGACATTGTATTTTTCATTATCAATGCCCAGCTCATCACGGCAGTAAAGCGCTTGGCTGGCGAAAGCTTCATTGAGCTCCCACAAATCAATATCATCGACTTTCAGGCCATGGCGTTCCAACAGGCGCGGCACGGCAAAAACCGGACCAATGCCCATTTCATCAGGCTCACAACCGGCAACCGCAAAACCTTTAAACGCGCCCAGCGGCTCAACACCGCGACGCTCGGCTTCCTTGCCTTCCATGACCACAACAGCCGCTGCACCGTCTGACAATTGCGAAGCATTACCGGCGGTGATGAATTGGTCTTCGCCGCGCACCGGCTGCAGACCGGCCAGGCTTTCCAGCGTTGTCTGCGGGCGGTTGCACTCATCGCGATCGACCGTGTAATCGACGATTGATTCCTCGCCGGTCTCCTTATTGACCTGCTTCATCTTGGTTTCCATCGGCACAATCTCATCTGTAAAGAGACCGGCTTCTTGCGCGGCGGCCATGCGTTGCTGGCTTTGCAAAGCATATTCATCTTGCGCTTCACGGCTGACATTATAGCGGTCAGCAACAATATCGGCCGTTTCAATCATCGGCATCCACAAAGCGGGATAGCTGCCGAGCAATTTTTCTTCGGTGATATTATTGTAATTGGCGCCCTGCATTTGCACCATTGAGATGCTTTCCACACCGGCACCGATTGTCACCGGCACATTTTCATTCATCACACGGCCGGCGGCCATTGCGATGGTTTGCAGACCGGATGAACAGAAACGATTGACCGTCACCCCAGAAGTGGTGACCGGACAGCCGGCCCAAATGGCGGCCAAACGACCGACGTTTTGGCCCGTTGCGCCTTCCGGCGTGCCGCAGCCCATAATCACGTCTTCAACGTCACCCGGCTCAATACCCGCACGCTCAATCGCGTGTTTAATGGCATGACCGCCCATGGCGGCACCATGTGTCATATTGAATCCACCGCGGCCGGATTTGGCCAGACCAGTGCGCGCGCTTGATACGATTAACGCTTCTCTCATAATTGGCTCCCTTTATTCAAAAATGCCTTCAAAACTGGCGCGATATTGCGCCAAGAACGTGACATTTTCAATGCCATAAAGTGATTTATCCATAAACCTCTGACAGATTTACGAAAATTTAGCCCCGCCACGGCCAAAATGCAGCGTCGCCGCAAAAAAACAACAAGATAGAAGAATAAGAAGAACAGGCGACACTGAATACAGAGCTGCCAGCATATTTCCGCCACAATCAAAAGCTAAAAGACAATCATGAAAAAAACAAAACCCTCTCTCCTCAAAACCTCCCGCTTGGGTGACGTACTTTTGCTGCTGCTGCTCGGGGGTGTTTTGCTCGGTTTTCCTCTTGTCTCGGCCATGGCTGGAGATAAGGCTGAAGATTTTGTCAAACCCGATAAAGAGCAACTCAAACAAATATTGACGCCGTTGCAATATGCCGTCACCCAAAAAGACAAAACCGAACCGCCCTATCGCAATCCTTATTGGGACGAAAAAAACCCCGGTATTTATGTCGATGTAGTGTCGGGTGAGGCTTTGTTCTCATCGCTCGACAAATATGATAGCGGCACGGGCTGGCCCAGTTTTACCCGACCATTGGAAGCCCGTTCCATTGTCGAGCGTGATGATTGGAAATTATTCATCAAGCGCATTGAAGTGCGTTCGAAAAAAGCCGACAACCATTTGGGGCATGTTTTTGATGACGGGCCGGCGCCGACGGGCTTGCGCTATTGCATTAACTCGGCCGCTTTGCGGTTTGTGCCGCTGGCCGATATGGAAAACCAAGGCTATGGCAAATATCTGCCGGCTTTTGAAAAAGCCGGTTTCACGCTGTAAACAGCCATGTGTAATCAACCGTGCCCGATGCGCGCGATAATTTCGCGGCGCAGAAGCTCGGGCATTTCCATCGGCAGAAAATGCGTTGACCCGTCAATTACGGTAATTTTCTTGTCCTGGCGCAGCGCATGAAAAGCGGCGCGCGCGCGTGTTGTCGAGCCGTGCTCAGCCGTCAATAGGGTGAACGGCATGGTGAGGCGGCGAATATAACGATTGCAATTTAATTGCGGCCCTTTGAAATTGGCCGCTTCCCAATGCGGGTTGCAAGCCAAACGAAAGCCGTCATCTTGCGGCAACAAACCGCCATCCAAATAAGCGTCCAAAAACCCGCCTTGCCAAGTGGTGAAAGCACCGCGTCCCGCATAGGATTGTTTGGCCTTGGCCTTATCGGGCCATAAAGCGCGGCGTTTGGCAGCCATTTTGGCCAATTGCAAACCGCCATGGCGGCCGGTCAAGCTGGCTATCATATGCGCTATCGGGCCGATGCGCGGCATAATGACCGGATCGGCGAGCACCAATCCGGCGACCAAATCAGGCCGCTCGGCAGCGGCAAAAACCGAAGTGAAGCCGCCCATGGAATGGCCGCCCAACCAGATTTTGCGCCCGTGCTTATCGGCCAAATGCTCGATTAAGGCGATGAGGTCGCGGCCATAAATATCCCAGCCGGTCATTTTTTCAGGCATGGCTGATAAATCAGTGCGACCATGCCCACGCGCATCCCATGCATAAATGTCAAATCGTTCGGCCAGCGGGTTCAATAAGGGTGCATATGTGTGACCGTTGAAACCATTGGCGTGCGCCCAGTGCAAAACCGGCCGGCCAGAGACGCCATCTTGCCACTGATACAGCGCCACATGGCCCGAATTGTCATGCGGCAGGGTGAATGCGGAACGGTGAATCATAGAGTTTCCTTCTTTGCGGGAAATATGCACCGCCAAAGCAAAAAGGCAAGCTGGCGACAGTTTTGTGCCGGTCCCCGGCGGCGGTTTGCTAGGCAAAAAGCAGATAATATGCTAGGGCGAGCCTAGATAGCGTTTCTGAACTGTGAAAGGCGCGGCCGCATGCAAATCTATCTGCCGATTGCAGAAATGAGTGCCCATGTCATGACCCTTATCGGCATGGGCGGCTTGGTCGGCTTCATGTCGGGCATGTTTGGCGTCGGCGGCGGCTTCCTCATGACCCCTTTACTGATTTTCATCGGCGTGCCGCCAGCCGTGGCGGTGGCCAGCGAAGCCAATCAAATTGTCGCCTCTTCCGTATCCGGTGGCCTCGCCTATTGGCAGCGCCGCGCCATTGATGTGCCGATGGGGCTGATTTTAATGGCCGGCGGTTTGGTCGGCTCTTATAGCGGGGTGCAAATTTTCAAAGCGCTGCGCGCGCAAGGGCATGTCGATTTGCTCATCTCCCTGTCCTATGTGCTGTTTTTATCGGTCATCGGCCTACTTATGCTGCGCGAGAGCGTTCAAGCGTTGAATGCGCGCCGCCTCGGCAATCCGGTGCGGGCGCGGCGTCCCGGTCAACATAGCTGGATATTGGGGCTGCCCTTTCGTATGCGCTTTCGCCGCTCCAAGCTTTATATCAGCGTATTCCCGCCGGTGATTATCGGTTTTTTCGTTGGCATGATGTCGGCCATTATGGGGGTCGGCGGCGGCTTTATAATGGTGCCGGCGATGATTTATATTTTGCGCATGCCGACCAATGTGGTTATCGGCACCTCGCTGTTTCAAATTATTTTCGTCACCGCCTCGGTAACGGTGTTTCACGCGGTGGAAAACCAGACTTTGGATATTGTGCTGGCCGTCTTGCTGATGATTGGTGGGGTGATTGGCGCGCAAATCGGCGCTTATGCCGGTCAGCGCCTACAAGGTGAGCAATTGCGCGCGCTTTTGGCGCTGATTGTGCTGGCTGTCGGGGCGCGGCTCCTGTTTGACTTAATTGTCGAGCCGCAAGAGCTTTATTCGATTTCCGCCATGTCATCGGCCGGAGAAACGCCATGAGGCGCGCTTTCACCGCCATAATTTTTGCCTTGCTGCTGGCCCATGCGCCAGCGCTGGCCAATGTGCTGGTCACAGATTTGTCAAAAGACCAAATATCCATTCGCGGCGATTTTACCGGCGAGACGCTTTTGCTGTTCGGCGCCATTGACCCGACACCGCATGGGCCGGTTGACGGCGTGGTGGTGGTTTTGCGCGGCCCCGGCGAAAACGTCACTTTACGCAAAAAACAGAAAAGCCTCGGCATATGGGTCAATCAGCAAGCCTATCGCATGGGGCCCTTGCCGGGCTTTTTGGCCACTGTCAGCTCCGCCCCCTTATCCGATTTGGCACCGCCGGAAGAGCGGCGGCAATTAAATATCGGGGCCGATCAATTGGACGCGTCGCTGCTTTCCGGCACAGCCAGCGCGGCTGAAAAACAAGAAGCTTTGCAAGCCTATGTGCGGCTCAAGCGCAGCGATGCGCTGTTTGATGAAAATGCGCAAGCGGTGGAAATTATCGATGACCGATTGTTTCGCGCCGAGATTAAATTGCCTGCCGGCATGCCGGTCGGGCGCTATGTGACCGAGTTTTTCGCTTTCAAAAACGGCCGCGTTGTCGGCTATCGCACCGGCGAATTGCCGGTTGATATTGTCGGCGCGGGACACATATTGGGAGAAGCGGCGCATCATCAATCGCTGCTTTATGGCCTGTCGGGCGTCGCTTTGGCGGTGTTTATGGGCTGGGGTGTAGCGGCAATTTTCAGGCGGCGATAATGGACGGATTTCTGGCTTCGGCTTTGGCAGCATTTTTCGGCGGCGCGTTGAGCTTTCTCTCACCTTGTGTCTTGCCGCTCGTGCCCGGTTATTTATGTTTCGCCGCCGGTCTGCAATTTTCCGAATTGAGCGCATTGGAAGAAAAAGGCCAAGCAGCGCAACGCATTTTGCCCGGCGCGCTGGCTTTTGTCGGCGGCTTCTCGGCTGTCTTTATCGCTTTGGGGGCAGGCGCGGCGGCCATCAACCCGCTGCTGCTGACCTATCAGACCGAACTGGCTTATCTGGCCGGCGGGGCGATTATCATTCTTGGCCTGCATGTCGCCGAGCTTATCCATATTCCGCTTCTGGCGCGCGAGGCGCGCTTGCAAGACAATAGCGCCGTGCGCCAGTCGCGCGCGCCACTTGTCGCCGCATTTATAATGGGGTTGGCCTTTGCCTTTGGCTGGACACCGTGTATCGGACCGATATTGGCAACGATTTTGGCGCTCGCTGCGGCGCGCGACAGTCTTGGCGAAGGGGTCAGTTTGCTGGCCATATATGCGGCCGGTCTCGGTCTGCCATTTATTGTTGCCGCACTTGGCGTCGGGCGGTTTCTCGCGGCCAGCCAAAAGATTAAAGCCCATATGGTTTGGGTAACGCGCGGCGCCGGTGGCCTGCTGGTGGTGACCGGCATATTGATTATGCTCGGCAGTCTGCAAAGCCTTGCCTCTTATCTGCTCGACTGGTTTCCCTTCTTGGCGACGCTCGGATAAATGATGAAAAAGCTTCGTGACGGATTGGCCACTGTGCCACGCAGCGCTTTATGGCTCGGCCTGGCCGGGCTCATTCCCTTTATCAGTGGCGGCATCGGTGTCTGGCTTTCAGCTTTGGGCGATATTCGTTTCGCCCTACCGCTCATCGTGCTGGCCTATGGCTGTCTGATTGCCGCGTTTCTGGGTGGGGTGCGCTGGGGCGCAGCAATGCAAAATAATGAAGCTGACCATTTGCCGCGCCAGCTCATCATCGCCATTATGCCGACGCTGATGGCGCTGGTCGCTTTTATGCTGCCCTTGCCACAAGCCTTTACTTTGCTGATTGTTTTGTTTGTCGCGCAAGGCGTGCTTGACCTCACCGCCGTTCAGCAAACCCGTTTGGTCGATTGGTATGCGCCGTTAAGGATTTTACTGACCATTATTGCGGCGCTTTCCATGGCCTCCATACTGGTGCATGTGCTGACCCATTAAGCGGCTCTAGCGGGCGCGGTCGGGCAGGAGCCGGTTCGGCTGAATGGCGGCGAGCCGCGCCGCGCCGACCATCACCGCTTGATATTCTGTGCCGTCAAACAGCCCGTCAAAAGCCACATCACGCACATTGAGACTGCCGGTCAGTGTGCCGAATGCCGGTAAAATGACGCGCTGCGCATCATGCACAAAACAGCGGCGGCGCAAATTACGCCCACGCTGGCGCAGCTTGGCGCATGGGTGCAAATGGCCGGCCAATTCCCCGCCCTCGAAGCCCGCACCTCGCGCCATCGGCTCATGACGCATGACCAAATCGGCATCACGAAATATCTCCATTGCCGCGCCGGGCAGACCGATGGGCGGTGTCGGATCATGATTGCCGGTCACCCACACCGTCTCTACCGCGCCGGTGAGGCGTGCCAATTCTGCGCGGTCGGCTTGCGACATGCGGCTAGGCCAATCATCATCGTGAAACGCATCGCCCAGCGAGACAAAAGATTGCGGGTTAAACGCATTAAAGGCGTCTGCGAGACGGCGCAGCGTCGCCGCCGTGTCATAGGGGGGCAGAGCCACGCCGCGCGCGGCAAAGGCCGAGGCTTTTTCAAAATGCAAATCGGCGACAATCAGCATGTTCTTATCGGGCCGATAAAGCGCGCCCGACACATCGGCAATCAGCTTCACGCCATTTATGACAAACTCATAGTGCCTCGACACCACCGGCCTCCAAACCTTGCGTCGCCTCGCGCACCAAATTATCATGGCGGCTCTCCGCCTCGCCCAGCAATTCATCATCAGCCGCGCCGCGCACCGGCTCTTTGCCCATTTCCATCAAAAGCGACACGGCAAGCGGCGAAATATGGCTCAGCCGTTTCAGCATCAGCTTGCCTTCAATGCGCGCCAACATGGCACCGAGCCGTCCGATATCCAGCAAGCCGGTCGCCGCATCGGCGCGCGCCGCTTGCAAGAGAATATGGTCGGGCTCATGGCTGCGCAACACATCGAAAATCAAATCGGCCGAAAACGTCACTTGGCGACCGGTCTTTTCATGCCCCGGCATGTTTTTCTCAATCAGGCCGGAAATCATCGCGCAATCGCGAAACGTGCGTTTCATGAGCGCCGATTCATCGAGCCAGGCTTCCAAATCATCGCCCAGCATATCTTGCGCGAACAGCGCCTCCAGCGTCAGCTTTTCTTGTTCAACCATCAGCCCGATATCGCGCAAGCCCCATACGGCCAGCCCATAATCATTGGCGACAAAGCCCATGGGGCGCGCGCCCATATGCTCCATGCGCCGCGTCAGCAACATACCCAAAGTCTGATGCGCCAACCGCCCCTCAAACGGATAGGCGGTCATATAATAGCGCACGCCGCGTGCAAAGCTCTCGACCAGCAGCGTGTCTTTTTTGGGCAAGGCCGAAAATTCCTGCTGCATGGCCAACCATTGCGCCACTTGCGGCGGCAAATCGCGCCAGCTTTTCGGGTCAGACAGCATGGCGCGCACGCGCGCGGCCAAATGGGTGGAAATGGGAAATTTGCCGCCTTGATAGGTCGGCACTTTCGGGTCGGCATGATAAGCGCGCGACACTAGTGCTTCGGTATCGCGCACCGCTTCCAGCCGCAAGGTTTCACCGGCAAAAACAAATGTGTCGCCGGGCGCGAGCGCGGTCAAAAAATATTCTTCCATCTCGCCCAAAACGCGCCCGCCGCTTATTGGCCGCTTGCCTTTTTTCGGGCGCGTCAGCCGCACTTCCAACATGGGCGCTTCGACAATCGTGCCGACATTCATGCGATAGCGTGTTGCCAAACGCGGATGGGCCAGCCGGTAGCTGCCGTCTTTTTCTTGCCGCAAACGGGCATAGCGATCATAGGTTTTGAGCGCATAGCCGCCGGTCGCGACAAAATCCACAATGCGGTCAAAAACCGCGCGCGGCAAATCATGATAGGGCGCGGCGCGGCACACTTCTTCATAGAGGCTGTCAGGATGAAATGGCGCGTGACAGGCCGTGCCGAAAATATGCTGCGCCAATACATCAAGCCCGCCCGTGCGCATCATTGTACCGTCTTGCTCGCCGGCGGCGACGCTTTCCCGCGCCGCTTTGCATTCGAGCACTTCAAAGCGATTAGACGGCACCAGCAAAGCGGCAGAAGCCTCGTCAAAACGGTGATTGGCGCGACCGATACGCTGCGCCAAACGGCTCGCGCCTTTTGGCGCGCCGACATGAATGACCAAATCAACCGCGCCCCAATCAATACCCAAATCAAGCGTTGAGGTGCAGACAACGGCGCGCAATTGACCGGCCGCCATTGCCGCTTCCACTTTGCGGCGGCGTTCGGGCGCCAGCGAGCCATGATGCAAAGCAATCTCCAGACCGCTTTCATTGAGCACCCATAATTCACGAAACACCATTTCCGCTTGCGAGCGCGTATTGACGAACACCAGAGACGTGTCGGCTCCTTCAATGGCGGCCAACACATCGGCCATGGCGTGGCGCGCCGTATGACTGCCCCAGGGCAAGCGCTCTTGCGTGTCCAAAATCGACAAGGCGGGCGGCGCACCGGGCTTGCCTTCAATCAATATGGCTTCTTCCATGCCACTATCTTGCGGTGTCAAAAAGCGCCGCAAGGCTTGTTTGTCGGCCACGGTTGCCGACAGGCCGAGGCGTTTGGCTTTGGGTGCCAGACGGGCCAACCGCGCCAAGCCCAGCGCCAGCAAATCGCCGCGCTTATTGGGGGCCAGCGCGTGCAGCTCATCGATAATAATCGTGTCGAGCGCGGCAAAATAATCATCCGCTTCGGGCCAGCTCAGCATCAGTGCCAATTGCTCGGGCGTGGTCAGCAAAATATCGGGCGGGTTTTGCTTTTGACGGGTTTTGCGATTTTGCGGCGTGTCACCGCTGCGTGTCTCAATCGTAATATCAAGCGCCAATTCCTCAACCGGCTGCATCAGATTGCGCTGAATATCGACAGCCAGTGCCTTTAGCGGCGACATATATAAGCTGTGCAATTTGCCGGTTGAGCCGTTTGAGACCAGATTTTCGAGGCTCGGCATAAATCCGGCCAGCGTCTTGCCGCCGCCGGTCGGGGCAATCAGCAGCGCATCATGCCCACCCCGCGCGGCCTGCCAAAACGCCGTCTGATGGGCGCGCGGCTGCCAGTTGCGGGCGCGAAACCATGCATCAAATTGCGGCAAGAGTTTTTGCGTGTCGGCCATAGGCTGACTATAAGCCTTGAGAACAAGTGGGGGAAACTATCTGCCCAAATGCGCTGCCAAGTCGCGGGCCAATTGCACGCTCGCCGCCTCGGCCGCATGGGAGACACGGCATAGGCATAAGAAACTATGCGTCAATTCACCAAAACAATAATGCGTCACCTGATTGCCGACCGCGCTTAACGCTTCAGCATATTCATTGCCTTGATCGCGTATTGGGTCAAAGCCCGCCGTGGCGATAATGGCGGGTGGCAATTTTTGCAAATTTTCATTATGCAGCGGATTGGCCCAGGCATGGTCCATCCCCTTGCCGTCGGGAAACACATTGGCGTTGAACATTTCCATTGTCGCTTTTGAGAGCGGAAACATATCGGCGCAGCTCTCCATTGAGCCAGCGGCCGTTATGTCGGTACTGATCCACGGATAAATCAGCAATTGCGCCACCGGTTGGGCGATTTTTTCAAGCTTCGCCTTATCGCGCAATAGCTGACACATGACAGAAGCGATGAGGCCACCGGCGCTGTCTCCGGCCAGCGCGACACGGCGACGGTCAATGCCCAGATTTTCCGCATTATCATGCACATAATCCCACAGCGCCAAGCCGTCCTCAATGGCGGCAGGAAAAGTGTGTTCCGGGCATAAACGATAATCCAGCGTAATCACTTTGGCACGACATTCATCGGCCAAAAGCGAACAGAAATAATCATCTGTCAAATGGTGCATAATCACCAAGCCGCCCTGATGGAAAAACAGAATACCCGGATCGGTATCGCTGGCCCGCTTCGGCTCGTAAATACGCGCTTTCAGCGTCGCCGTGGCCAGCGGCAATTCGACATCGCGGATTTTGACTCGGCGACGGCGCGGCGCGATGGCGTCAAAGCTGTTTCCCGCTTCACGAATTTGCGCCAAGCTCGGTGTTTCATGATTTTGAGCGGCGGCACGTTTGGCCGCCAAATTGGCCAATATTTGGATATTGCTGTCCATTACAAAACCATCCACCTCAATCGGCGGACCGGCCATTTTGCGCACCAGCCGCTGCGGCGCGCGGCGCAAGACGCTTAAAATTATATTTTGCAAACTCACCTTAATTGCCTCCCAGAAGGCAATTAGACTATTTAATCTCACGCCCCGTCAATGCCGCCGTCAATGCCGCGCATAAAAAGTTTGGTGGCAAATCGCGCCGCCCCTTGCGGATCAATCTTATCGCCCTGCATAATTTCATCGAGAATGGAAAAGGCGACACCGCCAATGGCGGCGGTCAGCAAAGCCGCATCATTTTGCGGAATCATGCCGAGCTTCATGGCGCGCTCAATATCTTGCCGCATTTCTGCCAAACCGGCCGTCACTTGCGGCCCGCGCATATTAATATTGCCGCCATCGCGCCCGCGATTGGAGCGCACCAAATGATAGGTCTCTGGGTTTTCCGCATAATAGCTGAAATAAGTGAGATAGCTGGCCTCGATAAACTGCTCAAAATTATCGGCTTCTTGGCGCGCGGCGGACAAAAGCGCGCGCAATTCTTCGCCGCTTTCTTGCGTTAGCGCTTCAAACACTTCTTCTTTATTGGTGAAATAATTATAAAACGTGCCGGTCGCCAAAGCGGTGCGGCGGATAATATCACGCACGGTCGCCCCGCCATATCCCAATTCCGCAAACACGGTGCGCGCCGCTTGTAAAATCGCATCGCGATTGCTGGCACGATTGCTGGCGCGTTTGCCATCGCGTTTTGTCGACGTCGTATTTCGGGTTTCAATATTCATCTACTCAACTTAGGCCAATCATATGAGAAAGCCAAACCAGTGCTATTGATCACGCAAGAAATTGTGCGGCCAATTCAGGCGGGCGACAAATAATGGCCGTCTTGCTATCGCTGACCAAAGGGCGTTCGAGCAAAATCGGGTTCTCGGCCATCGCCTTAATCAACGCAGCCTCGTCATTTTCATTTTTCAAGCCCAGTTGTTTATACACCGCCTCGCCGGTGCGCATCATGGCGCGCACATCGCCGCCGCTTTTGGTCGCCAAATCTTCCAGCTCCGCCACAGAGAGGCCGGTTTTCAAATATTCGACAATGTCGAATTCTGCCCCGGCCTCGGTCAATAGGGCCAGCGCTTGCCGCGATTTGGAACAGCGCGGATTGTGATAAATCTTCAAGCTCATTTTGTCTCTTTCACATCACTTCCAATGGCTTCTTCAATATGGGTAAATCCGTCAGCGCGCAAGCGCGCTGCCAAATCGCGTTTCATGCGGGTGACCAAGCCCGGCCCTTCATAAACCAGACCGGTATAAAGCTGCACCAGCGACGCACCGGCGCGGATTTTGGCATAGGCCTCTGCCGCCGACGACACGCCGCCGAGCCCGATAAGGGTCAGCTTGCCACCATTGGACTGACAAACGGCGCGATAAACGGCACGCAACATATCGGTCGAGGCATCAAATAAAGGTGCCCCCGACACGCCCCCCGCCTCACCGGCATATTTGCTGCCCGCCACGCCATCGCGCGCCAAAGTGGTATTGGAGATAATCAGCCCGTCAATATTTTCGGCCAGTGCCAATTCGGCCAAGCCAATCGCCTCTTCATGGCGCATATCGGGTGCTATTTTGACCAGCACCGGAATGTCCGGCGCGGCAGCACGCACGCGGCGCATAATCTCGCCCGCCGCTTCACCGCTTTGCAAATCACGCAAGCCCGGCGTATTGGGCGACGAAATATTGACGGTCAGATAATCGGCGCAATCGGCAAACCGCGCCGCCCCTGTCTCATAATCGGCAATGCGGTCTTCCGCCTCCTTATTGGCACCAATATTGACCCCGACCGGGCGCGCCAAAGGGCGCGTGTCTTGCAAGCGCTGCAAGGCTGCGGCTTGGCCGCGATTATTGAAGCCCAAGCGATTGATGAGCGCGCCGTGTTGCGGCAAACGAAACACGCGCGGGCTTGGATTGCCGGGCTGCGGCAAAGGGGTCAGCGTGCCTATTTCGGCAAAACCGAAACCGATGCGATGAACCCCGGCAATGGCCGTGCCGTCTTTGTCAAAACCCGCCGCCATGCCGAACGGATTGGCGAAATCAAGCCCCAAAATGCGCTGCGCTAAAATCGCCTCATCTTGCGGCGGCGTGCCGAAACGACCCAGCATATTGAGGCCGCGCAAGGTCAAACCATGCGCCGTCTCGGGCGGCAGGGTGAAGAGCATGGGACGCAGGAAGCGATAAAGGCTCATGCCGCCGCTCCATTTAAAAAAGCGCTCAGACCGTCGCGCGCCGCATTTAGCTTGAACCGCGCACCCACCATATCTTCATTGAGCGGCCCATAAAGATGCGGAAACAGCACCCCGTCGCGCGATGGCTCCCAGCGCAAGGCCGCGCCGCAAGCCGCTGCGTCCACTGCCAAAATCATCAAATCATCATGGCCTGAAAAATGCGCATCCAAAGTCGCCTCCAATTGCGCGGCATCGGAAAAATGGACATAGCCGTCCGCCGCATCAATACCTGTGGGTGTGAGGCTGGCATCGCGCTGCAATTGCGCATCGGCCTCAACGGTCAAGATTTTGTATATCATCTGCCCCATAAAGCAGAGATAGCAGGATTCCTAAGCCGACAGCAATTTGCCGTCACGACCCGCCGCGATAAGCGCACAGGTTTTTTGCAAGCCGTAAAGCGCGGCAAAAGAACCAAAGCGCGGGCCCTGGCTTTGCCCCAAAAGAATTTCATAAAGCGCTTGAAACCAGCCGCGCAAATTTTCTTCAAAATGCGCCATGCCGGTGGCGTAAACTTCCGTCTGAATGGTCTCGCCATCCGCGTCATGAGGCAGGGCTTCAAGGCGCGCCAGCAAATCATCCAAAGCGGTTTTTTCCGCTTCACTGGCAGCGCGATAGGTTTTATTGGGCGCGACAAAATCGCGATAATAGGCCAAAGCATAATCGGTCAAACGGTCGAGAAACGGATGCGTCTCTGCCGTCGTGCCCGGCGCATAAGTGTCGATAAAGCCCCATAGCACATCCTTGTTTTCGGCATTGGAAGCCGAAACCAGATTGAGCAAAAGCGCGAAAGAGACCGGCGAAGCACTTTGCGGCACACCGCCATTGTGGATATGAAAAGCCGGATTGGTCAGTTTTTGCGCCTCATCCATTGCGGCAAATTTATCGACAAAAGTGACATATTCATCGACCGCTTTCGGGATCACATCGAAGTAAAGCCGTTTGGCTTTGCGCGGCGCTTGGAACATATAAAGCGACAGGCTTTCTTGCGGCGCATAGGTCAACCATTCCTCAATGGTCAGCCCATTGCCTTTTGACTTGGATATTTTTTCGCCGTTTTCATCGAGGAAAAGCTCATAGGAAAAGCCCTCGGGCGGGGTATGACCCAGCGCTTTGGTGATGCGTGACGATAATTTGACCGATTCTGACAAATCCTTACCGGCCATTTCATAATCAACTTCAAGCGCCGCCCAACGCATCGCCCAATCGGCTTTCCATTGCAGCTTGCACGCCCCGCCCGTCACGCGCGTTTCCATTTCAGCGCCGCTATCGGGATGTTTATAACGCACCGTTCCGGCCGCCATATCGACCGGCTCAATCGCCACCATCAAGACTTTGCCGCTGGTCGGACAAATCGGCAAAAACGGCGAATAGGTCTGGCGGCGTTCTTCGCCCAAACTCGGCAAGATAATGTCCAAAACAGCCTGATACTTTTCCAGCACTTTCAACAAAGTCGCGTCAAACGCACCGCTTTGATAATGCGCCGTGGCCGAGATAAATTCATAATCAAAGCCGAAACTGTCGAGAAAGGCTTGCAGCCGCGCATTATTGTGATGCGCAAAACTGTCATATTTTTCAAACGGGTCAGGCACGGCGGTCAGCGGCTTGTCGAGATGCTCGGCCAATAAATCGCCATTGGGAATATTGTCGGGCACTTTGCGCAAGCCGTCCATATCATCGGAAAAGCAAATCAAGCGGCTTTTCTTCTCCGGCGCCAGTAAGTGAAAGGCTTGGCGCACCATTGTGGTGCGCGCCACTTCACCGAAAGTGCCGATATGCGGCAGGCCGGAAGGGCCATAGCCGGTTTCGAATATCACCTCATCGCGGCCCAGCTTTTCGGCGCGCGCCACTACTTTGCGGGCTTCTTCAAACACCCAGGCTTTTGATAAATTGGCCGCTTCGCGCATTGACATGACAGTTCCTCTATTGCGTCGGAAACTATCAGCCCGCCTCACAAAATCAAGGCGCAAAATTAATTTGCGCGGCTCGGCTTTTGTGCGCTTGCCAAGCGCGCCGGTCGCGGTCATATATCGGGCATGAGCGATAAATCAATATTGGCCAAATTCTCTTCGCAAGAGGCCGCCATGGCAGCGCTTTGTGTGGCGCAGAAATTGGCCGGCTGCGACGATGCGGTATTGCACACCTTTCTCGACAGGCACGCCTCATTGGCCGATGCGCCTCGCAATGAAGCTTTGGCGGTGACCCAAGACATCGTCGGTGCGGCAGAAGGCTTGGACACTTTATTGGAAATTGTCGCGGCCAGCCTGTCGGACAAGCAAAGCGCCACTGTCTATATGCTATGCGCCGATTTCATCGCGCAAAACGGCACTGTCTCTCCGGAAGAAATGCGTTTTCTTGAACGCTTGGGCGAAGCGTTGATGATTGAACGTCTGAGCCGCGCCGCTTTTGACCGCGCCGCACAAGCGCGCGCCGCCTCCCTTACCGGTGACGGCGATGGCTGAGTTTGCCGCTTTCATCAGCGCCCATGAAGCGGCTTTGCGCGTCGGCATTATGTTGGCGCTTTTGGTTTTGTTTTTCGGACTGGAGCGCGCTTTGCCGCGCCGCCAACAAAATATCGCCCTCGGCCATGCGGCGGGCAATCTCTTTATCGGCGCGATTAATGCCGGGCTTGTGCGCCTTATTGTGCCGGGGGGCTTGGCGGCTTTGGCCTTTTGGAATGCGGGCGGTGGCTTGCTCGGCCTCGTCCATGCGCCTGATTGGCTGGTCTTTCCGGCCAGCCTTCTCTTGCTTGATTTGGTACTTTATTGGCACCACCGCCTGTTTCACGAAATCCCGTTTTTATGGCGCTGGCATGGTGCCCATCACAGTGACCGCACCCTAAATGTCACCTCCGGCTTGCGCTTTCATCCGGGCGAGGCGCTAATCAGCACGGGTATTAAAGCGGCCGCCGTGCTGCTTATCGGCGCGCCAGCTTTAGCGGTGATTTGTTTTGAAATCCTGCTCAATGGCGCGTCTTTATTCAATCACGCCAATTGGCGGCTCGGGCGACTGGACGGGGTTTTGCAAAACCTCATTGTCACGCCCGACATGCATCGTTTGCATCATTCACGCGCGCCACAAGAAAGCAGGATGAATTACGGCTTCTTTTTATCTGTCTGGGATCGCCTTTTCGGCACTTATCAAAGCCGCCCCGCGCAAGCGCATGAGCTCATTGAATTGGGACTGGCGGAAGCCGAAAATGACAATGTCATGGCGGCCTTGATACATCCGTTTAAACGATAAATGTGGATAAGGCGCGTCCTCGGTAATATCAGGCGAGTAAAATTTTCTTCCTCAACCTGCGCCTGCTGGCTTTGCGGAGCAAACCAGCAGAGCTTCGACCCATGGATGATTCGGAACAGCAATTTTATCGCGGCATGCAGAAGGCGGTGTCGGTTGCTGTCCGTGGCGGCGCCATTATTAACCAACAGCCGGTGGTCGCCCAGCCGAACGTCCAAAGCACTCATATGGCTTTTTCCATTATGCCCATTGCAGCGCTTTTTAATGCCATGAAGCGTATGGCTTTTGCTCAAATGGGCTGGCTGAAATCAAACCACCAGCCCTATCACTAAGCCTGTTATACCTGCCGTCGCCGCACCATATCCGGGCTCAGCTGGTTAAGCGAAGAAATACCCATCAGCTTCATGCCGCGCTCAATTTCACTTTGCAAATTGGACAGGGCTCTTTCTACCCCGGCCTGACCGGCAGCAGCCAGCGCGTATAAATAAAGACGCCCGCCCGAGCACGCCGTTGCGCCCAGCGCCATGGCTTTCAAAATATGTGTGCCGCGGCGAATGCCGCCATCGCATATCACCTCAATCTCGCCGCCAACCTCATTGAGGATTTCTTCCAATTGGTCAAATGGCGAGCGCCCGCCATCCAATTGCCGCCCGCCATGATTGGAAATCATAATCGCATCGGCGCCCATATTGACGGCGCGGCGCGCATCAACTGCGCTCATCACGCCCTTTAGGCAAAACTTGCCACCCCAAGCGGCGCGCAGATCAGCGGCATCTTGCCAATCCATATTTTGGTCGAGCATGGTCGAAAAATAATCACCGACCGAAATGGCGATATTCGAGCCTTCCCCGACATGGTCTTTCAATTGTGACAATTCAAATTTCGAGCGCAAAAAATAATTCAGCGCCCAGCTTGGCTTGCTGGCAAATTGCCAAACACTGGACGGCGTTAAGCGCGGCGGTGTGGTGAAGCCGGTGCGCAAATCGCGCTCACGATTGCCGCCGGTAATGGTATCGACCGTCAATGTCAAAATTTCAAAATTCGCCGCTTTGGCCATATCCAACATGGCGGCATTGAGAGAGCGGTCTTTGTGAAAGTAAAATTGAAACATTTTCGGCGTGGCAATCAGCGCGCCGATTTCGGCGAGAGACACCGTGCCCAATGATGACACGCCAAATAAAGTGCCGAATTTTTCCGCCGCGCGCGCCACGGCGCGCTCGCCCTCATGATGAAACAGACGCTGCAAAGCGGTCGGCGAACAAAAAAGCGGCATATCCAATTTTGTCCCCATCACCTGAACCGACATATCCACTTCAGCAACCCCGCCCAATATATTGGGCACCAAATCAACCGCCTCATAGGCCTCGCTATTGCGCCTATAGGTCACCTCATCATCGGCCGCGCCATCAATATAATGAAATATCGGCCCGGGCAGGCGGCGGCGCGCCAAATCGCGCATATCTTCAACATTGTGACAATCGGACAACCGACGGGGCATGGTTTTAATCCTGCTCTAACCCTGCTTGAAATGCTTGGACAGTTTCAGCCCCTGCGCCTGATAATTTGAATTGAGGCCGACACCATAAAGCGTTTGCGGCACATCGGTGAGGCGCTCATAAACCAAGCGCCCGATAATTTGCCCATGCTCCAAAATAAACGGCACTTCGCGCGAGCGCACTTCCAATACGGCACGCGCCCCGCCCTTGCCGTCAGGCCCCTTGCCGCCGGCTTCTGTCGCGCCAAAACCGGGGTCAAAAAAACCGGCATAATGCACACGAAACTCACCGACCAGCGGGTTGAACGGTACCATTTCGGCGGCATGGGTCGGCGGAATGGTGACCGCTTCACGCGAGGCCAGAATATAAAACTCATCCGGATCGAGAATAATCTCATTGCCGGCATCGCGATAAACCGGCTCCCAATATTGTGCGACCGGCAATATGCCCGGCTTGTCGACATCAATAAGTCCTGCATGGCGTTTGCCACGCCAACCGACAAGCCCGCTTTTGGCATCGCCGAGTAAGTCAATCGACACGCCCAAGCCGCCATCAATATTGGCCGCACCGTCGACCAGACCGGTTTCCTCATGCAGCCGCTTTAACTCGGCGTCATTGTGCGCTGGCGCGCCGCGGCGAAAGCGCAATTGCGACAGGCGCGAGCCTTGGCGCACCAATATGGGGAAGGTGCGCGGGCATACTTCCAAATATAAATGCCCCTTATAACCGGCCGGCACTTTATCAAATTCCGTGCCGAAATCGGTAATCAGACGGGTGAAGACGTCAATGCGTCCGGTTGAACTTTTCGGATTGGCAAAACCGGTCGTGCGTTCCGGCAGGCTGACCGCTTCCATAAGCGGCACCAGATACACACATCCGGTTTCCAAAACCGCGCCATGCGACAAATCGATTTTGTGATAAGCGCGCGCCGCCAACTTATCGGCCACCGTGCCTTTTTCACCGGGCAGAAAACTGGCGCGAATGCGATAGGCGATATCGCCGAGGCGCAAATCGAGACTGGCCGGTTGAATTTGGTCATCCAGTACCCCGCCCGACGCCCAGATTTGCTTTTCGCGCACCATATTTTGAATGCCATGCGCCGGCAAAATGCCAACCGCATGGGTTTGGCCCTTAGCCGTGACAGGCTCTTGGCCGCCCTCTTCGGGAAACAGTGCACCGGTTTCTGCCGCTTCGCTCATGACCGGACCGCCTGTGAGGCTGTATAACGAATCTCAAACATGGGGCGAGTTTACGCGCAAATCATCATCATGTCTTGACGTAATGTCTTGACGGGGCGCGCATTTTTCGACATGTTCTCCCCAATTGAGGTGATTTGAGCCGGCTGGCTTGCGGCCTCGTTAAATAAACAGCTAAAACTGCCGGATGGACCCGGCCCTATGGTCGGTTTTTTTATGCCGGCGTATTAAAGGTCACGCAGGAGAATATTATGACCGAGACAAAAAACTGGCAGGCGCAGACGCGCATGGTGCATGAAGGACAAGACCGCTCGCCCTTTGGCGAAACGGCAGAAGCGCTTTATCTCACTTCGGGCTATGTCTATGACAGTGCCGAGCAAGCCGAAGCGCGCTTTAAGGAAGAAGAAGACGGCTATATTTATTCGCGCTTCGGCAATCCGACCGTGCGCGCTTTTGAAGAGCGCATGATGGCGCTTGAAGGGGCGCAGGATGCGCGCGCCACGGCCACCGGCATGGCCGCCGTCACCGCTTGCATGATGAGCCAATTGCAAGCGGGTGACCATATTGTTGCGGCGCGCGCATTATTCGGCTCCTGCCGCTATGTGGTGGAAACCTTAATGCCGCGCTTTGGCGTCGCCTGCACATTGGTGGACGGGCGCGACCTTGAGGCTTGGAAAACCGCTTTGCGGCCCGAGACCAAAGTGTTGTTTTTGGAAACCCCATCCAATCCGGTATTGGAAATCATCGATATTCAGGCGGTTGCCGATATTGCCCATAATCATGGCGCGCGGCTGGTCGTCGATAACGTCTTTGCCACACCGGTCTTGCAAAAGCCGATGGCCTTGGGTGCCGATATCACGATTTATTCGGCAACCAAACATATTGACGGACAGGGCCGATGCCTTGGCGGCATTATTTTGGGCGATAGCGATTATATCAAAAACGAATTGGCCAATTTCATTCGTCAAACCGGCCCCAGCCTCGCGCCGTTTAACGCTTGGGTCATGTTGAAAGCGCTGGAGACATTGCATTTGCGGGTTGACCGGCATTGCGACAATGCCGAAAAATTGACCGACATGCTGGTCGCGCATGACAAAATCGAACGGGTTTATTATCCCGGCCATCACAGCCATCCGCAATTTGAGCTGGCGCAAAGGCAAATGACGCGCGGCTCCAACCTGATTGCGTTTGACGTGAAAGGCGGCAAGGCTGACGCTTTTGCATTGGCCAATAGCCTCGAGATTGCCCATATTTCCAATAAGCTCGGCGATGACAAAACCCTCATCACCCATCCCGCGACGACCACCCATGCCAAGCTGAGTGATGCAGCAAAGGCCGAATTGGCCATTCAAGACGGCACATTGCGGTTATCCGTCGGGCTTGAGGATGCGGCTGATTTGCTTGACGATTTCGAACGCGCATTGGCGAAATTGGCATAGGGTTTCGAACTGGGGTATCGTTCGGCATATGCAACAAGCAATCACCCGTAATATTGCGGTTTCGGTAGAGACCCGTTTTCTGGAAGGCGATAGCGACCCGGATGAGCAATATTTCGTTTGGGCCTATCGCATCACCATTGAAAATCACGGCGATGAGACGGTGCAATTATTGACCCGCCATTGGCAAATTACCGATTCACAAGGACGCCTTAAGGAAGTGCGCGGCGACGGCGTGGTCGGCGAACAGCCCGTGCTCGAGCCGGGCGGTCATTTTACCTATTCTTCCGGCACGCCCTTATCAACCGCCTCAGGCTTTATGCGCGGCAGTTATGGCATGCAGACCCAAGCCGGTGAAAATTTTGACATTGAGGTGCCGGCTTTTTCGCTGGACAGCCCGCATGAAAGCGGGAACATAAATTGAGTGATGAGCGATAATCGCACCATATTTTTCATTATCGGCCTGCTTTTGGGCGCGGTGGCCGGCGGCATGTTATTGCCGGCCATGGCCGATGCCACAATCGGCCATAAAGACTGGCAGGTTTTCATCACCAGCGCATTGGTCACCGGCTTTATCGCCGGCGCGTTAATATTGACCAATCGCGGAAAATTGCCGCCGCTTTCGGTCAAACAAGCTTTTACCCTGACCAGCCTGTCATGGCTTGCCTTGACCGGTTTTGCTGCCCTGCCTTTCGCTTTCGGCGAATTGGATATGAGCTATACGGATGCGTTTTTTGAGGCCATGTCGGGACTGACGACGACCGGCGCTACGGTGATTACCAATCTCGACAGCGCCCCGCCCGGCATTCTTTTATGGCGCGCGCTTTTACAATGGTTTGGCGGCATCGGCATTATCGTTATGGCGATTTCCGTGCTGCCCATGCTGAATATTGGCGGCATGCAATTATTTCGTCTCGAAAGCTCCGACACATCGGAAAAAATTCTGCCGCGCACGGCGCAGATTGCCGGTTCGATTATGCGGCTTTATTTCGGCATTACCTTGGCATGCGTGTTGTGCTATTTGGCCGCCGGCATGAACATGTTTGACGCTGTCGCCCATGCCATGACAACCATTGCGACGGGGGGGTTCTCAACCCGCAATGACAGTTTCGGCGCTTTTGGTGCGCCGGTCGCCATGGTGGCGATATTCTTCATGCTGGTCTCGGCCGTGCCGTTTGTCGCCTATTTGCAATTGGTCAATCGCAAATTCGACAAATTTGTCCGCGATGAACAAATCCGCACTTTCTTTTTGCTCGCCCTTATCGCCGCTGCAACCATGTGGATTTATCAATTATCCATGTTCGACCAAGCCGCCGCACCGGCGCTTTTATCGGCCGCCTTTAACACCACCTCCATTCTCACCGGCACCGGCTATGCCACGACTGATTATGGCGCATGGGGACCGTTTGCCGTGGCCCTGTTCTTCATTTTGACCTTTATCGGCGGCTGCGCCGGGTCAACCGCTTGCGGATTGAAAATCTTCCGCATGCAGGTCATCGTCAAAGCCGGTTGGCGCTATATCCGCCAATTAACGCGCCCCAATGGGGTTTTCGTCATTCGCTATAATGGACGTCTGCTCGATGATGATGTCGCCAATAGTGTGGTCGCTTTTGTGCTGATTTTCATATTGTCATTCTCAGCCATTGCCGTGGCCTTGAGCCTGATGGGGTTGGACCCGCTGACCGCTTTATCGGCTTCGGCCGCTGCCATTGCCAATGTCGGGCCCGGATTGGGCCCCGAAATAGGCCCGTCCGGCACTTATGCCGGATTGCCGACACAAGCCAAATGGGTGCTCGCATTCGGCATGCTGCTTGGGCGATTGGAGTTTTTGACCGTATTGGTTTTATTCGCGCCCAGCTTCTGGCGTCGCTGACGGTTGATAGCTTATCGGCTCTTGGCGCCCGCCAAAGCGTCTGAAAAAGCGCCGCATATCTTCTTGAATGCCGAGCACGCTTGGCACTAAAAACAAAACAATCAGACTGGCAAAACCAAGCCCCCAAGCAATGGTGATGACCATGGGCAGCAAAAATTGCGCCTGCACGCTGGTCTCAAACAAAAGCGGCGCCAAACCGAGAACCGTCGTCAGCGAGGTCAAGGTAACGGCACGCAGGCGGTCACAAATGCCGTTAATCACGGCAGAGCGCAAATCTTCGCCGGCGCTTTGGCGTTCATCAATTCGGCTGATCAGAATAATCGAATTATTGACCAATATGCCCGACAGGCCGAGCAGGCCGATCAGGCTCAAAAAGGTCAGGTCAAAGCCTTGCATATAGTGACCGGTCACCATGCCGATAACGCCAAAGGGGATAACCGACATAATGATGATGGGCCGCGAATAGCTGGCAAAAACAAAGGCCAGCACGACGTAAATCAAGGCTAAGCCGATAAGCGCCCCGACACGCAAACCACCCAATGTGATATCTTCTTCTTCGCTGCGTCCACCGAAGCTGAAATCAATATTATATTTTGCCGCGACAGCCGGCAATTTTGTCTCGGCCATGCTTTTCAAAACAGCATTGGGGTTTCCGGCATCATCGGCATAATCGGCAATCACCGTCACTGAAACTTTCCCACCGGCGCGCCTGACGGATGAGAAGCCGGGTTTTTCGACAATGTCGACAATGGCGGTCAGCGGCACATAGCGCGGTTGGCCATTGGCCCGCGCGCTGCCCGGCACGGGCAGGTCGATATCTTCCAATTGTTTGGGGCTGACGCGGTCGCGCGGTTGCAAGACACGCAAGGTCACTTCTTCATCACCCCGGGCAAAGCGCTTGGCAATCGCCCCTTCCAAATTGGCGCGCGTCAGATTGCCGACCATGGCATTGGTAAAGCCGAGCGCCGCGCCGCGTTCATTCACTTCGAGCAGTAATTCTTGCTTATTGTAAAACAAGTCATCGCGCGCGCGCGAAATACCGGGATATTCTTCCAGCGCCGCGCGCACTTCCAAAGCGGCTTTTTTCAATATTTCCGGCTCGGCATTTTGTAGCCGAATATCTATATCGCGTCCTGGCGGTCCGCCGCGCTGTTCGCGAATGAACACATATCGCAAGCCGGCAATATCGGGCACCATGGCCTCCCATTTTTTGACAATATCACGGGTGCGAATGCTGCGATCTTCACTGGCCGTTAATTCTGCCGTTACAAAAGCCCGCTCATCACCGACCCCGCGGCCGCTGCGTCCGATTTGGGTGAACATGATACTGACAAGTTTCTCTTCGCCTTCAAGCTCGGCCTCGGCCAATAATTCGGCTTGCGCATCATAGAGCGCTTTTTCGATGAGTTTTGTCTTTTCATGCGTATCCGCCCTTTTGGTGCCGGGCTGGAAAAACACATAAGCATTGACCACTTCACCTTCCGGTGAGGGGAAAAACCGAAACGGCACCCGGCCACCGGCCAAAAGTCCTATGCAAATAATCAGCACGGCCAGACCGACCGCCGCCGTGGTATAGCGATTGTCATAAACCGCGGTGACAAAGCGCTTAAATCGATTGGCGCGAAACTCTTCAAAACGTTGCAAAAACGCTTTGCGAATGCCGCGCCGCTCTTTACGAGGCTTTTTCAGTGCATGGCTCAAATGACCGGGCAGGACAAAAAAACACTCGATGAGGCTGGCCACCAGAACCGAGAACAAAACCAGCGGAATGGCGCGAACAAATTGCCCCATCACGCCGGTAATCAGCAGCATGGGGATAAACGCCGCCAAAGTGGTCAAGGCGGCAGCGGTGATCGGCATCATCATGCTTAGCGCCCCGCCTTCAGCTGCGGTTTGCGCATCGGCACCGCGCTCGGTCAATGTGGCCGAATGCTCAC
>Ga0181565_10000378_pt1 | contig 32918 bp, 31 predicted proteins | sample 101ome_16_FD_129661 | JGI IMG/M metagenome (GOLD analysis project Ga0181565, IMG submission 129661) | Coastal salt marsh microbial communities from the Groves Creek Marsh, Skidaway Island, Georgia - 101401AT metaG (megahit assembly) | ecosystem: Environmental > Aquatic > Marine > Intertidal... | reverse complement strand
CAAACAAAGGTTCTGCTACCGATTTTAGCGAAGAGCAATATTATACCACCATGCAACGGGCTTTCAAAATGGACGAATATATTACCAAGCACAGTGCCATAATGGATCGTTATGATCCTAACTATGAAGTAGATCTTATCGTTGATGAATGGGGCGGCTGGTATGATGTTGAACCCGGCACCAACCCTGGATTTTTATACCAACAAAATACCATAAGAGATGCCATGATTGCTGGAATGACCTTAAACATTTTTAACAATCATGCCAAGCGAGTCAAAATGGCCAACTTAGCCCAAACCGTTAATGTTTTGCAGGCAGTAATTCTAACTGAAGGAGAGAAATTGATTCTCACGCCTACCTATCATGTAATGAAAATGTATGCGGTGCATCAAGATGCTACCTTGATTCCCTTGACCTTTGAATCGCCTCGCTATGAAAAGGAGGGAGAAAGCCTGCCCGCCATTACGGCTTCTGCTTCTAAAGACGCCTCTGGCAAAGTCCATATTTCGCTAGTAAATATAGAGGCACAAAAGGCTCATGATCTCAACTTAGATTTAACCGGGCTTAATGTTAAAACGGTAACGGGTGAATTGCTCACTTCAAAAAGTCTCCAAGATCATAACACTTTTTCCAGCCCCGATAAAATTGTTCCAAAACCCTACAAGGATTTTAAACAAAAGAAATCCAATTTACAACTCACACTGCCGCCTCACTCGGTGGTGATGCTCACATTGGAATAAAAAAGAAAGGGGGGCTTAGCCCCCTTTTTTTATTGGGATAATAGGGTTTCTTGAAGCCACAGTGCACAAGCTTCTGGCCAAGCGTTTTCGGTGCTTTCTCTGCCCAAGCCATAGCCGTGACCGCCTTTTTCATATAAATGAAGCTCTACAGGCACTTGGTGTTTTTTTAAGGCTAAAGCATACACAATACTATTTTCAACGGGTACGGCAGCATCATCTATAGAATGAACTAAAAAAGCCTTTGGGGTGTTTTTGTCTACCCATTCTTCATTCGAAAAGCGGTGAATTTGATCTGGTGTTTCTTGTTCCCCTAACAGGTTTTTGCGAGAGCCACCATGGTAGAGGTCTTTTTTAAAGCTCACCACAGGATAAATTAAAATCGAAAAATCAGGGCGCGCACTCACTGTTATACTTGGTTCATATACCGGGGAATCATAGTGGGTAGAGAGCGTGCTGGCTAAATGTCCGCCGGCAGAAAAACCAAGCACCCCTATTTGATTGGCCTTTAAACCCCACTCAGGCGCTTTTTGTCTCAAAATTCGCAGGCCTTGTTGAGCATCTTGTAGTGGCCCAATTTTCTGATCTTCCATAATCTTAGCACTCGGTAAACGATATTTCAAGATGGCCGCAGTAATTCCTAATCCGTTAAGCCACTTGGCTACTTCTACGCCCTCGTGTTGCACTGCTAAAATACCATAGCCTCCCCCCGGACAAATAAGAACAGCAGCCCCTGTGGCCGTTGCTTTTGGGGCATGATAGACAGTGAGGGTGGGTTGGGTCACCTGACTGATTCGTGTTGGGCGATCAGCCTCATCTTTTGTAACGACTTTTTCAAAATAGCTGGGATCTTCTTTAGCCCCAGGAACACCTTCAGGCCATAAGGGAATAATTTCTTGTGCGTTTAACGGTAGGCTAGTCGTTAAGCTAAAGAGAAGGAAAATTTGTATTACATTTTTCATCATTAATTCATTTTAGTTAGTTCAATGCGATATTTCCCAGAACCTAAAGTGGTAACCGCTTCTATTGGGGTACCCTTTCGCTTATTATTTTGGAAAAGAATTCTTTCTGTACTTTCAATACTTGTTAAGTCTACTTTTGCAGTGGTGTTTACAGGCACTTCAAAAGCGAGTTGAACACGCTCATTTTCTTGTGTCCAGTTCACTTTTATAGTTCCATGAACCGTTTCAAAATGACCCTTAATAAAACTAAAGTCATTTGAGAAAAGGGGCTTGAGAGTAAATGCTTTAAAGCCCGGATTGTCTGTTTGTCTTTGAATGCCTAATAAATTATTATACATCCACTCCCCAATGGCACCATAGGCATAGTGGTTGTAGGAATTCATTGAAGGCGTTTGGGTGCTGCCATCAGGTTTTAGCCCATCCCAACGCTCCCAAATGGTAGTTGCCCCTTGGGTGACTGGATAAAGCCAAGAAGGGTAGCTTTTTTGCATAAGCAAGGCCATAGCCACATCAGCTCTTCCGTTTTCAGAAAGAACATGACACAAATAAGGCGTTCCTAAAAAGCCGGTGGTTAGGTGGGTGTCATAACTTTTTATATTGTCCACTAAACGTTCAACAGCTTGTGCTTTTACATTTTCAGGGAGCAAACCAAACTGAAGTGCCAATACATAGGCTGTTTGGGTTTCAGAAAGCAAGCGGCCGGAGGGTGTAATAAATTCATTTTGATAGGCTTTTTTGGCGGCTTGCAGTTGTTTAGTGTAGTGCGCCACATCTTTCTCTTCTCCTAACACGCGGGCACTCCTAGCCATAATATCAAGCGAGTGAATAAAAAAGGATTGGGCAATCAACTCTTTGCTCGTGACGGCAGCCCGGCCACTGTTGTCATCATTAGGACGGTAGAACAACCAATCGCCAAAATGAAAGCCCCCTTTATATAAGCCGTTAGTGGCTAATTGCTCCATGTAACCTACCCAGTTTTTCATGCTGGGGTAGTGTTGTTTAAGGGCGGTTTTGTCGCCATAAATTAAATAGGCATTCCAAGGAATTATAGTGGCAGCATCAGCCCATCCGGCAGAACCCATAGCGTCTTTGCCCAATACATTGGGCACCACAAAAGGAACCGAACCGTCCTCTCTTTGGTCTAAGGCTAAGTCAAGAAGCCATTTGTCAAAAAAGCTTTTTACGTTTCGGTTAAAAGCAGCTGTGTTATAAAACGCTTGCGCATCGCCTGTCCACCCTAGACGTTCGTCTCGTTGCGGACAATCGGTTGGGACATCAAGAAAGTTCCCTTTTTGGCCCCATTCAATATTGTGTTGTAATTGATTAATCAACGCATTTGAAGTTTCAAACCCACCTGTGTCAGGCATTGCAGAATAAAGGGCAATGGCCTTAAATTTTGAAGGATCTATAGTAGTATCTCCTTCAATTTTGATGTAGCGAAAACCTTGGAAGGTAAAGTGAGGTTCGTATACAAAATTGGGATCTCCATTGAGAATAAAAGTGTTTTTTTGATCAGCATCTCTCAGGTTTTCAGTATAAAATTCACCTTCTTTATCTAATATTTCGGCGTGGTAAATGTGGAGAGAATCTCCAGCTTTTCCTGCATGTTGAAAGCTCACCCAACCCACTAAATTCTGACCGAAATCCAAAACCAAATCGCCTGAGGGTGTCTCAATTTTTTCTTTAACCTCAAAAACTTCGTGTTTTTTAATAAGTTCATTGGCGGTGGCCACTAAGGGCACTTCTTCTGTTTGAATTTGTGCCTTTTTGGTTTGGTTGGCTTGAAAACCAAAAGTAGTCCAGTTTGGGTTTACCAAACGTGCATCAAAAATTTCACCATCGTATAGTTCAGAATCGATTATGGGGCCATGATTGTAATTCCAACTATCATCAGTATTTAAAATCTCTTCGCTGCCGTCTTGATAGCGCACCATAAGTTGAGCGCGTACTCCTAGTTGATTGCCATAGTGATTGTTTTTGTCGCCCCAAGCTAAGTAGCCTCTATACCAACCACTTCCTAGGGTAACACCAAGAGCATTTTGTGCTTCCAAAAGGTTGGTAACATCATAGGTTTGATATTGCAAACGGTAATTATAAGATGTCCACCCAGGAGTTAAATAGGCATCTCCAATGCGTTTTCCGTTGAGGTGTGCTTCATACATCCCTTTTGAGCTTATGTGCAAATAGGCTTTTGCAATAGGCTTGTTGGAGAGGCTAAATTCTTTTCTGAAGTAGGGACTTCTTCGGGTTTCATCATCTTCAAGAGTTTGTCCAATCCACTGGGCTTGCCAATCTGTAGGACTTAAACCCATTGACCAATAAGCTTCAGCACTTTGCAGCGGTTTTTTAAGGTTGTTGGTCCACACCCTAACCTTCCAATAATAGGTCGTGTTGGCTTCTAATGCGGGGCCAGCATAGGGCACATGTACACTTTGATCGCTGTTAATCACTCCCGAATCCCAAAAGGCTTCCTGAGCCTTAAAGTTGGCTTGTGTGCCCACCAAGAGTTGATATTTGGTTTGGGAAACGTCATAGCCCTCACTTTTAATTTTCCATCCCAATTGGGGGTGTTGATTATCAAGACCTAGAGGATTTATTTTTTGATCAGTGGTGAGATCGTAAACCTCATTTTTTTGAGCCCAAGCTAAACTGCTTACAGCTAAAAAAAGAAATAGAAATTTGGTACTAAAGAGAGTCGGTTTCATATGTGTTTAATAATTTAATCCTTCGTTATAATTAAAAAGGGCATAGGCTTCTAGGGCTTCTTCATAGCCTGACACATCTGCTTTTTGAGCGGTTACTGCTGCAGCAGAACGGGGGGTGCTAAAGGGCATTTTTCCTACTGGCTTAGCCGCACCAGATACAATATCTATAAGGGCTTCTAGGGTGGTGCCAAAGGTGGCTAAAACTCCTTTCACCATTGGGGTATTGGCATTATAAAGTTCTTCAACAACCCAAGGATTGGTATAGTTTATGGCCAAAAGAGTGGGTTTTTTGGCACTCCACTTTTGAATGTGAGACACCGCCACTTTATTGTCTGACAACAGAAGGGAAATGGGCTGCCCTTGAGATTGAAAGAGTGATTTGCCCTTGGGCACAACCCAAAATAATAAAACATCGGCTTCATCGGGTGAATCGACAAAAGTGAGTGAACTTGCTTCAGGGAAAACGGATAGTGGTTTTTCGCCCACTTCAACATATACTTTTGTTCCCTTTGCAAGGGGTAAAATGGCTTGGTCGTTATGGGTTTCATTGCGCAGCAGCACAATTGATTTTCTATGCGCTTCTGCCGCTGCTTTCATAAAAGATTCATTTCCGACCACTTGTTCAGCAGCAGCCCCATCTACATAAGGATTTTCGAAAAGGCCTAATTGAAATTTTTCGATTAACAGGCGTTTCACAGAGTCTTCAACTAGAGGAATTAGCGAAGGATGTGCATTTACAGTAGCCAATAATTGAGTGGGGTCAGCAGAACCTGAAAACAAATTTATTCCGGCCTCTAAAGCTACTTTATAGCGTTCTTGAACATTCAAATTTTCAACTCCCCACGGCATCATCCGAATGGGGCCGGTATCGGAATTAATAATGCCTTGAAAGCCTAATTTATTGCGCAATAAATCGGTTAAAACAGGTTTGTTAAAAGCATATCCTAAAGTGTCAAAGGGGGTGTGCACCGGAAAGGAATAGTAGGGCATAATGGCCGATGTTCCTGCTGCAATGGCAGCTTTAAAAGGAATGAGGTGTTTTTCAAAAGCACCCCCTTCAAAAACTTCTCTTCTTCCCCATTTAAAGTGAGGATCTTGGCCCCCTTCGGTGGCCCCTCCCCCGGGAAAGTGTTTGGTGGTTAAGGCCACCGATTGAGGGCCTAAGCGAGTTCCTTGGAACCCTTTTACCAGAGCCGTCATGACTTGCGCCACCCACTCGGGGTCTTCTCCAAAGGTGCCCTCAATGCGTTGCCAACGAGGTTCTGTACTTAAATCGGCCATATACATATAGCCTTTTCTAAGTCCTACAGCCCGCCATTCTTGTCTGGCTATATCGGCAAACTGCTCAATGAGTTTTGGGTCACGACTGGCAGAAAGGCCCAATTCGCCTGGCCATTGTGAGAAAGAAGTTTTGCCTAAACTCAAACCAACCGAGGCATCTGTGGTCACATGATTTCTGGGGTTTGAAGCAACAATAGCGGGAATCCCAAGTGGCTGTTCTTCACAAAAAGCCTGTAAATTATTTTGCCATGAGGCAAGCGTCCCCACTTCTGGATTAGCGCGTAAAATGAAGTGACGACCGTGAAAATCGCGAACTGCTTTTGTGGTGCCGGCTGAGGACATAAATGGATCTTTCATTGGTACTCGGGTGAAAAAATTTACGTTGGATTCAACGTCCACTTCACTAAAGCCGTCTCCCAAAGGTTTTTTTTCTCCTGGAGGAACTCCAAATCCAGCTTCGTTTTCCATCCGAATGGTGCTAATGAGCATAAAGCCAACTTGCTGTTCTAGCGTCATTTGCGAAAGCAAATCTTGCGCTCTAAGGGCGGGGGCCAAACGCCAATCTTCATACGGATCTAGTTGCTGATTGCGGTTGAGGTCTTTAAAACGGTAACCTTCTTGCTCTATAAGGTCCACAACCCTAGCTTGCAGTTCAGGTTGTTGGTAACGGGGGGAGTTCTCACAGCCTACAAAAAAGCTGACGCAAAGAAATACTGAAAGGACTGAAAAACTTCTTTTTAAAAACACTAACATTTATTTTGAATTTTTTTGTTGCGGAAAATATTTGTTTATAATGTAAGCAGGTTGCCATTTGTCCGGGGTTTGTTTTAAGGTTTTATAGTCATATTCTTTTGAAACAAGGGTTGAAGGGTTTAAATTCAAAGTATCATCTGTTGCTTGATGATGTGTTTTAAGCAGTTGCATCATTTCCTCCACTTTTGTCTCATAGGCGGGGTCTTCAGCCAAGTTGTTTATTTCCTGGGGGTCTTCTTTAAGGTGATAGAGTTGGGTGTAATCGATTTGCGGATAGTGAATCAATTTCCATTCCTCATCTCGTACGGCTCTAATGGTGTTTCTATAGGCTGTGTAGAGGCTGCTCCGAACCTGTGGTTCTTTTTGCTGAATTACCTTTAGCAACGACAAACCGTCAATACCCTCAGGGGTGGGCACATGTAGATATTGGGTGAGGGTGGGAAACAAATCATATAGATATACTAAGGCTTTTGAAGTTTGCCCTTTGGGGATACCTGGACCACTAATAATCAAGGGAACATTCATGCTGTGTTCATACAGATTTTGTTTGCCTAAAAGACCATGACTGCCAATGGCCAAGCCGTTGTCGGCAGCATAAATGATGAGAGTGTTGTCATACAAATCATGTTGTTTTAAGCGCGCTATTAAATCGCCGACACGGTCATCTATATGTTGAATTAGGGCATAATATTCGGCTAGAGACGATTGAATGACCTCGGGGGTTCTGGGCCATGCTGCTAAAGTTTCGTCTCGCACGTTGAAGTTGTCAAAACGAAAAGGATGCAGGGGTAAAAAATTATCGGGTAAAGGAATTTCATCTTCACCATAGGCTTGTGCATATTTGGGGGCAGGAGAGCGTGGGTCATGAGGAGCCGTAAAGGCCAGATAGCAAAAGAATGGTTGCTTTTGACTTCCGGCACTATATTGATCCAGAAAATTTAGCGCTGCATCGGCAAAAAGATCGGTAGAAAAACCTTCTTCCTTAGGTTCGCCTATGCTTCTATTTTCATCCATTTGTCGCACCGGAACATTAAAATGATCACTCATGCCACCCAACATGATTTGCGCTCCTTTTTGGAAGGTGGCTTGAAAACTGGCCTTGCCATTATGCCATTTGCCAGTGCCAAAGGTTTCATACCCAAAGCGGGTTAAATAATCAGGTAGCGTGAGCACCCCGTCTAACTTATCATAGACATGAAACAAGCTTTTGCCACTGAGCAACATAGCTCTGCTTGGAGCGCAAATGGCACCGTGATGCCCCCCCATTACATAACAATTTTCAAAATGGGTGCCTTGCTGGGCAAGAGCATCCAAATGAGGCGTTTTTATATAAGGGTTTGATCCTAGCCCCAAAGCATCTGCCCGTTGGTCGTCCGCAAAAATGAAAAGGATATTGGGTTTGGTTTCCGTTTTCTGACAACTTAAAAGCAATAAAGCTAACCACAAAGAGCTAATAAGGGTTAGACCTTTTATTCGTTTCATGTTTGTTTTTGGTTGTTATAGATTCTCTAAAATATAATTTTTTAAATTGTGTGGCTAAACAAACAACACATAATCCCAAAAAAAGTTTTTTAATAGCCGTTCAAAGGCTACTTAAAGTATACTTTTGCTAAAATGACATTGTTGGAACTAAAGGGTTTGGTTTTTTGACCTTAACTAAAACATTTTAGTAATCAATTGCTGAAGCTTCGAGCCTTTTTTCAAAAAAATGAAAAAATTTTGATGTAGGTTCGGTACTAAATAGGGGGTAAAAAGTTAAGTATGAACAAGATATTTTATTGGTCGATAGTAGCTGCCCTAGCAGGCTTTTTATTTGGGTTTGATACGGTAGTTATTTCTGGAGCCGACCAAAAATTGCAAGCCTTATGGCAGTCTTCCAATGCCTTTCACGGCACTGTGGTTATGGGCATGGCACTTTGGGGCACTGTGGTGGGAGCCCTTTTGGGCAGTTTTCCCACTCAAAAATGGGGCAGAAAAAAAACGTTGTTGATTATCGGTCTATTTTATTCCGTTTCAGCACTAGGCTCTGCTTTTGCCAATGACCCTTATACCTTTGCCGCTTTTCGATTTTTAGGGGGCCTCGGAGTTGGGGTTTCTACTATTGCTGCACCAGCTTATATTTCTGAAATAGCCCCTTATCAAAAAAGAGGAAAATTGGTAGGGCTCTATCAATTCAATATTGTATTTGGGATTTTAATGGCCTTTTTGTCAAACTATTTGTTAAGCAATTTTGGCGAAAATGCTTGGCGTTGGATGATGGGCATTGAGGCTTTCCCAGCGCTTCTCTTCACGGCTTTAGTTACCAGCATTCCACAAAGCCCCAGATGGTTGTTAATGAAAGGGAAGAAGGAGGCTGCACAAGCCGTTTTGGCCCTTCTCCATTTAGAAGAGGAGACCCAAATGGTAGACAACACTTTAGAAGAGCCCTCTACTGGGGGTTCAGCCCTTTTTACTAAACCATACAGTTTTCCCCTTTGGCTCACCTTTTTTATTGCCTTTTTCAACCAATTTTCGGGAATCAATGCCTTTCTCTATTATGCCCCTCGCATTTTTGAAGAAGGTGGTTTGGGTGAAAGCACCGCCCTTTTGAGCAGTGTGGGTATTGGGATAATAAATTTAATTTTTACCCTAATAGGCATCAATCTGATTGATCGATTGGGTAGAAAACAACTCATGTATTATGGCTCTTTTGGCTATATTATTTCATTGAGTTTGGTGGCATGTGCTTTCTTTTTTAGTTGGGAAGGATTGTTAATCCCCATTTTCTTATTTCTTTTCATTGCCTCACACGCCATAGGGCAAGGGGCTGTGATTTGGGTGTTTATTTCTGAAATATTTCCCAACCACTTGCGCAACGCCGGACAAGCCTTTGGTTCTTCTGTCCATTGGGTTTTGGCCGCTGCCATTCCCTCTTTTGTGCCCCTACTTTTTGCGAGTATTGGACCCGGAACCGTATTTCTAATTTTTGCCGGCATGATGGTGTTGCAACTGCTCTTTGTCTATTTTATGATGCCCGAAACCAAAGGAATACCCTTAGAAGAATTAAGCCAAAAATTAAGCACTACAAAATGAACACACCTAACCGCAGCGGGTATAGTCTACTACTAATTTGTTTGATGATGACACAGTTAACAGGATGTAATGATGCTAGTGTAAGCACTCCAGAGGAAGAAGAAAGATATCGTCCGAACGTGCATTTCACCCCAGCTCAAAATTGGATGAATGATCCAAACGGGATGTTTCACTACAAGGGAAAATTCCATTTGTTTTTTCAATACAACCCCAACAGTAATGTTTGGGGTCCCATGCATTGGGGGCATGCCACTAGTGAAGATGGCCTCCATTGGGAGGAGCATCCAATTGCCCTCTATCCCGATGAAAATGGCACCATTTTTTCTGGCTCTGCAGTAGTAGATCATCACAACACCTCTGGCTTTGGTGCCGAAGAAAATCCTCCTATAGTAGCTGTTTTTACTTATCATAACCACGAAAAGGAAAAAGCAGGTGAAATAGAATATCAAACCCAAGGTATTGCCTATTCTCTTGATGAGGGCATGACGTGGACCAAATATGAAGGAAATCCCGTAATTCCTAACCCAGGTATCAAAGATTTTAGAGACCCCAAAGTGTTTTGGTTGGAGGCCCAAAAAAAATGGGTGCTGGTTTTAGCGGCCGGACAAGAGGTGCAATTTTTTGAATCACCTAATTTAAAAGAGTGGACCAAGCTCTCCAGTTTTGGAGTAGGAATAGGAAACCACCAAGGCGTTTGGGAATGCCCTGATTTAGTTTTGCTGCCTGTGGAAGGAACCGAAACATACAAGTGGGTATTGTTGGTGAGTATTAATCCCGGAGGCCCCAATGGTGGAAGTGCTACCCAATATTTTGTGGGAGATTTTGACGGCAAACAGTTTAGTGTTGATGCGACCTTTGCGAATCAAATGGAACAAGAACATAGTTTTTGGGTAGATTTTGGGCGCGATAATTATGCCGGAGTTACCTATAATAATATCGAAACTAAAGAGGGAGGTCGGCTATTTCAAGGGTGGATGTCCAATTGGCAATATGCCAATCAAGTGCCTACCACCATTTGGCGAAGCGCTATGACCCTTCTCCGAAAAATGACGTTAATCTCTCAAGGCGGTAGATATCGTTTAAAAACCACACCCTATTTGTCCAATAGCCAAGTTGCTCAAAAAGCGATTGAAGACCTAGAACTCACTCGAGAAAAAAAGACCCTCCTAACGCATGGGCAAGTTTCTCTTTCTGCTGCATTCTTGACCTTTGAGTGGGAAGGATCCGATTTTGAATTGAATTTTTCTAATACGGAACAAGACGAATTGAAAATGGGTTTTCAAGCCACAAATAATTCATTTTATATAGATCGTATGAAGGCCGGAAAACACGATTTTTCAGAGCAATTTGCCTCCCATATTTCAACAGCACCAAGATTGAGCGATAGTCCAATTCTTAAGACGACACTCGTTGTAGACAAAACTTCTGTGGAGGTGTTTTTTGATGATGGACAAACGGTTTTTACCGAGATATTTTTCTTAAAGGCTCCCTTTGAAACACTCACCATAGAAGGAACAGGAAAACTCAAAAAAGGAGTGGCTTTTTCATTAGCTGATTAAAAACAGCTTTAAGGATAGAGAACAGGATTTAAGGGACTATTAATGATTTCTCCAATTTGGGCTCCGGGACACCAGGTGTCCCAATCGTTTTGTTGGCCGTCATTTTCAGGTGCTTTTAAGCGCATGTCTTGATCCATATAGATCACAGTCATCACTTTTCTCATGTCTGCTGTTTGATTGGCACCAGCCCGATGAAAAACCCAGCCCGAGTGAAAACTTACTTCGCCTACATCAAAGGGTTCAACCACGGTTTTAAAATCAGACACCCTTAATTTTTTATCTAAAAAGGCTTCGCTTTCGTCACCAATGGCCAAATCGCGACCTTCTACAATTTGATGACTGCCAGCACTAAATTCTAAAGGGCCCATATTGAGGGGAGTTGCTTGTAGGGGAATCCAGGCTGTTATAGTATTGTCGGTATCTAAAGGCCAATAATATTGATCGGCATGCCAAGGCGTGATGCCCCCATGAGCCTCTTTAAACAAGGCTTGATCGTGATACATGCGCACACCTCCAACACCCATTAAATCGGCAGCAATTTTGGCTAAACGTTTACTAAAACAAAATGATTTTACTACTTCAGATTCACGCCATAAATTAAAGAGTTGCAAAAACGCTTTTCCATAGGTGTCTCGTTGCTCTAAGGGAACACTTTGGGTGTTGAGTTGGTCTACCACTTCGGAAATGGCAGCGTTAAAATGGGCAATGAGAGGAGCTGAAAAAACCTGTTTTAATTTGATGAAACGATTTTTTCGGTAAAAATCAATTTGCTCTTGAGTTAGGTCAAAGGGTTCATTTAGCTCTGCAGTCATGCTATTTTTTATTTACAAAGATTTTCGGTCACGGTGCGTAAACGCGAAAAAACTTGAGGATCTGTAACGATATAATTTTTTACAAAATTCTGTTTTTGATTGGTGTTGCGTAAGCGTTCCAAATCATGCTCATAAATTAATAAAAATTGAACATCGCGGTAATTTTCTTTACAGGTTGCCACCACCTCAATTTCCAATTCGCGCACTTCTGGAACAAAAAGAGCCACTTGTATGATTTTCTTTTCGAGGCGTTCGTAGTCATAGCCAGATTTATTCACATAAAAGTCACTCCCTTCTGAAACCAATCGCCCAGTATTTTGTTCATTGGCTTCAAGCGCAACCCGTTTTACATAAGCATTTTTATCGTCCTTAAAATAGCCCCGTCCATTCTTAACTTTTAGCCAATTAGGGCTGGCCAATTTTTCCATTTTTTTCTGCTGCCGAAGTTCTTTTTTACTTTGAGCAGAACTAGTTTGAGGAAGAAAGCACAGAAAAAATAACCCCAATACGATAGCACAATATGTGTTAAAAGGAATACATTTTAGCTTTGTTTGATTTGAAAAAAATAGAGGGCTGACAAACATTATAATATTTTTTCTAAATTTAGGTGAAACAAAACGACTATAAAAACATGGAACGAAAAATTATTTTAAGTGAAAAAGAAATCCCCGATAAATGGTATAACATTATAGCCGACATGCCAAATAAGCCGTTGCCTCCCCTACATCCTGGCACCAAAGAACCCATTGGTCCAGACGCATTGGCACCTTTGTTCCCAATGGAGCTCATCAAACAAGAGGTGAGCACAGACAAATGGATAGACATTCCTGATGAGGTTCGAAACATTTATAGCATGTGGCGTCCCACGCCACTATACAGAGCGTATAACTTAGAAAAAGCCTTAGATACGCCCGCTAAAATTTATTATAAATATGAAGGCGTTAGCCCTACAGGCTCACACAAACCCAACACTGCAGTTGCACAAGCCTACTACAACAAACAAGAAGGCGTAAAAAAAATCACCACCGAAACAGGTGCTGGACAATGGGGTAGTGCCTTGAGTTTTGCTTGCCAACATTTTGGAATTGAATGTGAAGTGTTTATGGTAAAACTCTCATTTGAACACAAGCCCTACCGCAAAGTAATGATGAATACATGGGGAGCTACCGTGCATCCGTCACCTTCTAATGCAACCGAAATTGGAAGAAAAATATTGGCCGAAAACCCCGATACAACGGGATCTTTAGGAATTGCCATTTCAGAAGCGGTTGAACGGGCTGCCACCAATGACGATACGAAATATGCCCTAGGAAGTGTGCTCAACCATGTCAAATTACACCAAACCATTATTGGACAAGAAGCCCTCGTGCAAATGGAAAAAGCAGGGGATTTACCCGATATTGTGATTGCCCCTTTTGGGGGAGGGTCTAATTTTTCGGGCTTGGCCTTTCCATTTCTCCGATTAAATTTTGACGAAGGAAAATCCATTCGCTGCATTGCCAGCGAGCCTTCTTCTTGCCCTAAGCTCACTAGAGGGGTGTTCCGCTACGATTTTGGCGATACGGCGGGAATGACGCCTCTATTGCCCATGTATACTCTAGGACATGATTTTGTTCCCGCTCCCATACACGCGGGAGGATTACGTTATCATGGAGCAGGTGTAATTGTGAGTCAGTTACTCAAAGACAAGCTTATTGAGGCAAGAGCACACGACAATTTGGAGGTTTTTGCAGCCGGAGTCACTTTTGCTAAAGCAGAAGGCATTATTCCTGCGCCAGAAGCAACCCATGGTATTGCCACTGCTATTGCTGAGGCAGAACAATGTAAAAAAGAAGGCAAGTCTAAAACAATTTTAATCAACCTTTGTGGTCATGGTAATTTTGACATGAAAGCCTATCAAGACTATTTTGCTGGCAATATTGTTAAACACGAATTGACCGATGCAGAAATTAAAGCTTCCTTAGCAAAATTAACTACTCCCACAATTGATTAACTTTTTAGTTGTCTGAGTTAGGCCTAAAATTCCCCTCCTTTTAGAGGGGAATTTCTTTTCAATCCGTTATATTTGAAAAAACATAACGCCTCCCATGATCACTGTTGAACAAGCCTTAGCTTTAGTTGCCAAACACAGTCTACCACAAGACAGAAAAAGCGAAAAGAAAGCGCTTGAGCAAGCCCAACAAGCTGTTTTAGCACAAGAGGTTGTGGCCCCCATAGCACTGCCTCCTTTTCGGCAATCAGCCATGGACGGATATGCTGTACATCTTCATGATTCTAACAGCTATCAAATTATAGGCACCATTCAAGCCGGAGATGATATTGATTTTGAACTCCAACCAGGGCAGGCTTGTAGAATTTTTACCGGAGCTGCAGTTCCCCATACAGCTAACGCAGTTGTAATTCAGGAATTAGTCATTCGAGAAGAAAATCAAATTAAGGTGCAAAAAAAACCTCAAGAAGGACAAAACATTCGAAAAGTGGGGGAGCAGGTTGAACAAGGAACATTGGTCTTAGAAAAGGGTTTTGTTCTTAATCCACCTGCCTTGGGGTTGTTGCAATCACTGGGACTCAAAGAGGTGCTAGTGTATGCCAAACCCAAAATAACGATTTTGCTCACCGGCAATGAATTGCAGCAGGCAGGAAAACCTCTTACACCTGGTAAAATTTATGAGAGCAACAGCTTGGTGTTGCAAGCAGCGCTGCAACAAATGGGCATTACAACAGTAAAAATTCAGCTCATTGAAGACGACCTAAACGCTACGGTTCAAACCCTTAAAGTTGCCTTAGAAGAGGCAGATTTGGTTTTAATTTCAGGAGGAATTTCGGTAGGGGATTTCGATTTTGCTGGCACTGCTTTACAGCAGCTTGGGGTAGAAGAAATTTTTTATAAGGTGAAGCAAAAACCCGGAAAACCCCTCTATTTTGGAAAACATCAACAGACCTATCTCTTTGCGCTTCCTGGCAACCCTGCCTCCACGCTTAACTGTTTTTATGTTTATGTTTATCCACTGCTTGAGGCCCTAATGGGCAAAACAAAAACAGGGCTCATGCGCCTTCAACAACCCCTCGCACATGATTTTGAAAACACTAATGATCGAGCTCTATTTTTAAAAGCAAGCCTAGAAAACAACAAGGTTTCTATACGCACGGGCCAGGCCTCTTCTATGATCAAAGCCTTTGCAGAAGCGAATGCTTTAGTTTATATCCCCCACTCACAAAAAGAAATTAAAAAAGGCGAAGCCGTACAAACCCTTCTCTTACCCCATGGAATTTAAGATTAAACATAAAATTTGGATGGAAAGCAATGGGACACTGCTCATGGGCAAAGGACATGCACTCCTTTTACGGGCACTGTTGACCAATCCTTCCCTTTCTGAGGTGGCCAGGCAACAAGAAATTTCTTATTCCAAGGCATGGAAAATGATGAAGCACCTCAATCAAAGTGCTGCAGAGCCTGTTGTGCAGATGATTTCCGGAGGAAAAAAAGGGGGCCAAACTTCGGTTACACCCTATGGGAAAAAGCTGTTAGAGCATTTTTGGCAAACGCATCAACAATATGAACTCTTTTTAAAAGGCAAAATCAATAAAAACACAAGAAGCAATGATTGAAGGTGCTAATTTGTTGCTTTTTGCATTGTTACTTCCAGGAGTAGCTTTTCTCTATGCCAGCGTTGGCCATGGAGGAGCTAGTGGCTATTTGGCGCTAATGGCCTTGTTTTCTTTTGCTCCTGAAGTAATGAAGCCCACCGCTTTGTTGCTTAATTTGTTTGTGGCCGGAGTAGCCTTCTTTCAATTTTATCGTGCCCAACATTTTAATAAAACCTTATTTATTCCCTTTGTAGTGACCTCTATTCCAGCAGCATTTGTTGGAGGCCTTTTGCAAATAGACACGGCATTATACAAACAAATATTAGGTGTTTTTTTACTTTTTGCTTTGGTGAGAATGTTGTGGCCAATAGATTCTAAAAAAACAGCTTTAAGACCCCTTAATAAAACGCTAGCTCTTTTCTTAGGCTTACTAATTGGGCTATTTTCAGGCATGATTGGCATAGGGGGAGGGATTATTCTGACCCCCTTATTGTTGTTGTTGCGCTGGGGAACGGTGAAAACAGCCGCAGCCGTTTCAGCCTTGTTTATTTGGGTCAATTCAGCAGCCGGAATGTTGGGCCAATTTTCGAGCGGTATAACCCTTAGTGCTTATTCTTGGTTATTTGTTTTTTTGGCCTTTGGAGGGGGTTTGTTAGGGAGTTATTTTGGCAGTCAAAAGTGGTCTATCAAGCGCGTGGAGTGGCTCCTCTCGGGGGTGCTTTTATTAGCTTCCGTTAAACTCTTTTTTTTATAAGTTATGGAAATTACAGTTTGTTATTTTGGCCTCTTGGCAGAAACGGTTCAAAAAGAAGAAGAAATTTTGGTTACTCACGCCAATACTCTTGGAGATTTACGAAAAGAACTTTTAGCACGCTATCCCCCCTTGAAAAATAGCACATTTGTGATGGCTCAAAACAACGAAATTAAATCAGAAGGAGAAGCACTTTTGCAAGCAGAAGTTGCACTCTTCCCTCCTTTTTCTGGAGGATAGCCTATGGAAGCACGATACGACAGACAAATTCGCTTAGACGAGGTGGGCCTATCAGGCCAAAAAAAGCTCATGGCTGCCAAAGTGTTGGTAGTAGGAGCGGGAGGTTTGGGTTGTCCGGCTTTACAATATTTAGCGGCGGCTGGTGTGGGCACTTTGGGAATTGTTGACTTCGATTTGGTTACCCTAACCAACTTGCATCGGCAAATCTTATTTGACCAAAATGACCTGGGTAAAAACAAAGCCCAGGTAGCAAAAAACAAACTTGAAAAACTAAATTCGAGCATACACATTGAGGCTTATGACACTGCTTTTAATGCTGAAAATGGCTTTGATTTAGTGGCGGCCTATGATCTTGTGGTAGATGCATCCGATAATTTTGAAACGCGTTATTGTATTAATGATTGTTGTGTGCTGCTCAACAAACCGATGATCTATGGGGCACTTTATAAGTTTCAGGGGCAGGTAGCTGTTTTCAATTATCTGGGAGGCCCCACCTATAGATGTTTGTTTCCTACTCCTCCCCAAGCAGAGGAGGTTCCCAATTGTGATACCGTGGGTGTACTTGGGGTTGTGCCCGGCGTTCTAGGAGTAATGCAAGCCACAGAGACATTAAAAATAATTCTATCCTTGGAGGGGGTACTTTCCGCTAAATTACTCTCCTATGATTTGCTGAAACACCACATACAGTTGTTGGACTTTAAGCCTAATAAAGAGGCTATTGCACAGCTTAAGAAAAGTAAGCAAATTCAACAGCAAAGCGCCAATCAATGTGCACAAGATGTTGAAATTGGATTGTCCGAGATAACAAACAATAGCAATCTAATATGGGTAGATGTTCGAGAACTTCACGAAACGCCTCAATTGTCTATTTCTAATCTAAGACATCTTCCTCCTTCCAAATGGGAAACGCATGGGCAGCAGCTTGAAGAAGCTTCCCCAAAAATATTTTTTTGTCAATCAGGACAACGCGGCCGAAAAGCAGCGGTCTATTTTAGAAAGAAAGGAATCTCGAATTGCTTTGCCCTCAAAGTGGGCGCAGCAGCATTAGAAGCATGGATTAACAACACACAGCATGAAAAAACCACTTAAAAACATCTTTGTATCGGGTGCCATTGCTCCCGAGAAAATTGCTAAGGCAGTAGCCAACCACCAATCTAAAACACAAATTGGAGCGCATCAAATCTTTCTAGGGCAGGTGCGCGCCGATACTGTTAACGGAAAAAAAGTGACCGCAATAGAATATACTGCTCATGAAGAAATGGCCAACACCGTTTGTCATGAAATTAGAGAGGCCTTTTTTGCCAAACATGATTTGAGTTGTATGCACATTTATCACAGTTTGGGACCTGTGGCAGTGGGAGAAATTTGCTTTTTTGTCTTTGTGTCATCCGCTCATCGTCCGGAGGTGTTTAAAGCCCTTCCAGACTTGGTAGACCAGCTGAAAGAACGTCTTCCTGTTTTTGGAAAAGAAATTTTTGAAGATCAAACCCACCAGTGGAAAGTAAATAAATAGAAAATGGTAGATATCACCCATAAAAGCAATACCCTCCGAGAAGCAACAGCTATGGCTGTGGTGAAAGTGAGTGAAGCAAAAACGATTCAGGCCCTAGAAAATAAACAGGTGCCTAAAGGAGATGTTTTTGAAATGAGTCGTGCGGCAGGGCTCTTAGCCGTTAAGAAAACCCCAGATTTGTTGCCCGACTGCCACCCTCTTCCAATTGAATTTGCTAAAATCGAGTATGCAATTTCAGGACTCGAAATCCATATTAAATGTTGTTTAAAAACCATTTATAAAACCGGAGTTGAAGTGGAAGCCATGCACGGGGCCAGTGTTGTGGCCTTAAATATTTATGATATGCTAAAACCCCTTGATAAGGGAATAGAAATAGGCACTATTAAACTAATCGAAAAAAAGGGAGGAAAAACAGATCGCTATGCAATACAAGCCAAAGTGCAAGCAGCCGTTGTGGTTTGTTCAGACTCTATAGCAGCGGGCAAAAAAGAAGATCGAGCAGGCAAGGCTATTATGGCAGCTTTAGCTAAATGGAAAGTGCCAGTAGCGCACTACGAGATCATTCCAGATGAGGTGCCCCAAATACGGCAAAAAGTTTTGGCATATAAGGAGGAAAAGGTGGACTTAATCATCTTTACGGGCGGCACGGGTTTATCTCCAAGAGACCAAACACCGGAGGCATTAGAGCCACTAATAGACACAAAAATTCCTGGCATAGAAGAAGCAGTTCGTGCTTATGGACAAGACCGAACGCCCTATGCCATGCTATCGCGTTGTGTGGTGGGACTATCAGAAAACACCTTAATTTTAGCCCTACCAGGCTCAACCAAAGGAGCCGAACAGTCTATGGAAGCAATATTTCCAGCTGTTTTACATTTATTTGATATTACAAAAGGAGGAACGCATTAAGTTATGAAAAAGCAAACAGCAAGCTTACAAGATACCTTTGGACGCACACACCAATATTTGCGTATTTCGCTAACAGAGCGTTGCAATCTGCGTTGTCATTATTGCATGCCCCTTGAAGGGGTTGCGCTTACCCCTGCTTCACACCTAATGACAGCAGAAGAAATTGGATTGATGGCCAAAACATTTGTGGCTATGGGGGTTACTAAAATTAGACTAACAGGAGGTGAACCCTTGGTGCGGAAAGATTTTAATGCCATACTCAAAACGCTTTCCAATCTACCCGCTCAGCTCACCCTAACCACCAACGCAGTGAGCGTAGATCGACACATTTCACACCTAAAGGCCTGTGGGGTGACCCAACTGAATGTGAGTCTAGATACGCTTCAAGCGGCACGATTTGAAAAAATCACTTTTCGAAACTATTTTGATCGAGTATATCAAAACATCTTATTACTGCTCAAAGAAGGATTTGAAGTAAAGCTTAATGCTGTTGTAATGAAAGGGGTTAATGATGATGAGATTATTGACTTTGTTGCGCTCACCAAAAAGCTTCCCCTTAAAGTTCGCTTCATTGAGTTTATGCCTTTTGATGGCAATCAATGGAACACCGATAAATTGGTTAGTTATGAAGAAATAATGACTCGCTTAACGGCCCATTTTGGAGCAAGTCAATTAGAGCGATTAGAGGATGCTCCCAACGATACGGCCAAAAATTATCGAGTCAAAAGCCACGCTGGTCAATTTGCAATCATCAGCACAGTGACCAATCCCTTTTGTGCAGGCTGCAATCGGTTACGCCTAACGGCCAACGGTTTTTTAAAAAATTGTTTGTTCACCAATAAAGAAACCGACCTCCTAACCCCCTTGCGAAAGGGAGAAAATATCAACTCCTTAATTCAAGAAACAGTGCTGAAGAAAAAGGCTGTTCGAGCCGGATTGACCACTCAAAAAGAGTTTGAAAACCTTGAGAAACATGCCCAAAACAGGAGCATGATTAGGATTGGGGGTTAATTTTACGCTGCAAAGCGGCATAGCTTTCGGGCGTATCTACATCAACCAATTGATCTCCGGCTGGAATAGCCATGAGGTGATCTTTAAATTGTTGGGTGAGTTTTTTAGCTCCAAAGTCTCCAGTTAATTGTTGTAAGGCTTCAAAATAAAAAGCATCAAATAATACTGGCACCCCTTGCCATCCATCTGCTGAGGAAGACACAATAATTTGTTTCTTATGGGGTTGAAAAGCAGCCAGCATATTGTTCAGATGTAATTGGCTTACCAGCGGTTGGTCTGTGGTGAGCACAAGTAAGCCCTTAATAGCAGGAAATTTTTGAAGTATGGCTCGAGTGCCAAAGGCTAAAGAAGTACCCATACCTTCTTCCCATTGTGGATTCACAACAGTATATAGGCTTTGGTTTTTCAATGTCTTTTGAATAGTGGGAGCATGCGCACCCAAAACCAATACCAGATTTTTTCCAACGCTCAAGGCAGTTTCCAATTGATGACTGAGCAAGGTTTTGTTTCCCCAGGGCAGCAAAGCTTTGATTTGACCCATGCGCCTTGAGGCTCCTGCGGCTAAAATCAAGAGGCCAACTTCATTCATGTATCCGACCTGTTTTTTGACGAAGAGGTTGCAGCTCGCTTTTACGCATCACACTTAAGATTTCAGCCATAATAGATAGGGCTATCTCATGGGCACTTTCTGCACCAATATGAATACCAGCAGGGCCATAACACAGCGCTAGAAAGTCAGGATCTATTTCGGGTTGGCGTTCTAACAATTCAGACATTAAGCGTTCACGCCTGTGCGCGGGGCCAAGCAATCCTAAATAGGCAGGGCGACTTTCTTGGAGCGCGAGCAAATACTGTACATCTTTAGTGAAACTATGGGACATTAATAGCACAGCTGTTTGATCATCAATAGTATCTACAGGAATATTTTCAGGAAGTGGGGTCAACAATTGATGGCACCCCGGGAAAAAGTTTTTTGTTTTTTGCTCATCGGGAGCAGCCACAACCGTCACTTCCCAACCCATTTGATGGGCTAGGCTACAGAGTGCCACAGCATCGTGTTCTGCCCCAAAAATATAGAGTTGTTGAGCAGGAGAGAGTTCTTGTTTAAAAAGCTGCGTTTTTATATCGGACTCGGTTATATCAGTTCTAAAAGTCACCTCTTCATTGTCAAAATATAAACAGGACCTCAGGCTTGACTCTTCTCCAATTTCTTGCAAAAATCGAGAATGAATTTCGATAGGTTTTCTTTGCTGCCAAGCCTTCCTAAAGAGGTCTAGCAGTCCCTTTTGGGGTTCAAAAGGCTCTAATAAAACATAGAGAATGCCTTCACAACCCAATCGAACCCGACCGTCATATTGCATCATTTTAGGAATACCCGAAAGAAAAACACTCTTTGCTTGGCGATGTACTTCCTTTTCTACACAGCCTCCGCTCACTGCCCCAACAGCATCCCCCGTTTCGTTTAAAAGCATGCGCACCCCTGGACGGCGATAGGAAGAACCTACTAAATCCACCACAGTAGCTAAAACTATTTTGTGGTTTTGTTCTTGCCAATCTTGGGCGGTTTCTAATAGCAATTTAAACTCGTGAATCATGGCTTGGCCTAAAAGTATTAAGGACTTAAATGTAAAAGAAAAATTTAACGATTTAAAATAGAATTTTTCGCTTTTCAAAGCGTGATATACTAACTTTAACTATTCTAATAAATTTTATAGTGAAAATTAGTCTCTATACTGTATCCTTAAAAAAGCGATTTCCCTTAGCCATAAGTCGGGGCATCCGCTACCATTCTGATAACGTCTTTCTCGCCTATGAACACCAAGGCATTGTTGGTTGGGGAGAGGCAGCACCTGGCGGTTCAGAGGGTGCGGCTACCGTTGCAGCCGTTGAGACTGAATTAAATCGTTTCTTAGACACAGCACCACTAAATTTGTCTATTGCAGAATCTCATCAGCGCAGTTTAGACATGCAAATAGCACCTTGTGCCTATGCCGCCCTAGATATGGCATTGTGGGATTGGAAAGCAAAAAAGGCGAATATGCCGCTTTATGAACTCTTGGGCTTTTCAGCCCCAAATACGCCTACCTCAATTACTTTGGGCATCAATCCACCTGAAGTGGTGAAAGAACGAATTCCCCTGCTTTTGGAGGGCACAACTGTTAAATCCTTAAAAATAAAATTAGGTTCCCCAGAAGGAATAGAAGCCGATAAAGCCATGTTTGAACAAGTGATGGAAAGCACAGCCCCCTATGAGGTGAGTTTGCGAGTGGATGCTAATGGGGGATGGAACGTTGATGAAGCTTTGTGGATGATGGACTGGCTTGCTCAAAGAGGAGTGGCCTATGTTGAACAACCGTTAGCGGAAGGGAACGAAGCAATGCTCCCCAAGCTACAAGGTCACTTGCCTATTTTTTTGGATGAGTCCTGTCGTTTTGCGCACAATATTCCCCAATGGGCATCGCATGTTCAAGGGGTAAATATCAAATTAATGAAATGTGGAGGAATCACAGAGGCGCTAAACATTATGGGCACTGCTAAGGCTTTTGGCCTCGAAACAATGATAGGATGCATGAGTGAATCTTCCGTTTCTATTGCGGCCGCTGCCGCCTTGTCGGGAAAAATAGATCATATTGATTTAGATTCTCATTTTAATTTAAATCCAGATCCAGCCTCAGAGGCTCCTCTGGTAGACGGTATCACCACCCCTCCAGCAGTGCCTGGTCATGGCGCATCTCTAAAAAAAGAATATTATGCTTAAAAAAGAACAACGCGTATTGCTCTATATGGAAGGGCACATTGATAGTGATTATGGTAAAATGGGAATGGGCGTTATTCGCTATTTGCCCAACCCTATAGTGGGGGTCATAGATCGAACGCATGCTGGAAAAAAAATGAATGACTTATTTGATTTTTCAGGACCGATTTCCATATTTGAAAGCCTGCAAAAAGCAAAAGACCAAGAGGCAGAGGTTCTCATTTTAGGGATTGCTCCCTCCGGGGGTAAAATTCCGGAAGATTGGATGCCCATCATTAGCGAAGCCCTAGCTATGGGCTTGAGTATTGTGAACGGGCTGCATGACCTTCTGCAACCCCACTGGCAAGAAAAAATTGTATTTCCAGAAAAGCAATGGATTTGGGATGTGCGTGTTCCCCAATTCACTCCCCAAATAGCTTCGGGCAAAGCGGCAGAACTTTCAAACAAACGGATTCTTTTTGTAGGAACAGATATGGCGGTGGGTAAGATGACAGCGGCTTTAGAACTCTATAAATGGCTACAAAAAGAAAAGCATAAAGTGGGCTTTGTAGCCACAGGCCAAATAGGGATAACCATTACCGGGCAAGGCATTCCGCTAGACGCATTTAAGGTTGACCATGCCTGTGGTGCGGTAGAGCAGGCTGTATTAGAGCAGCAAGATAAAGACATTGTATTGATTGAGGGGCAAGGATCCTTATTGCATCCTGGCAGCACAGCCACCCTTCCCTTGATGCGAGGAAGCTGTCCCACAGCACTCATTCTCTGCCACGGCGCACCCAAAACTCATTTGCGTAGCCCAGAACACATTCGTGTTCCCGACCTCAAATCATTTATTGCACTCAATGAAAATTTATGCTCCGTGGTGGGTACCTATCCTCAAGCCAAAGTAGTTGGCATTGCGTTGAACACCTCCACTCTATCCGCAACTGAGGCAAAAGAGGCCATTGCTCGTTTGGAGGCAGAGACCCAACTTCCGGCGCAAGATTTGGTTCGTTTTGGTGCTGAAAAATTAGCACAACAATTACTTTAGCATCAATACATTTTCTCTCGATCCACTTGATGTAGCAAAGGAATTCCGTTTTCCAACCGCTTGATGTTCTCTAAAACCTGCCGCACCGACTCATGCTCTCGAGTCAAGCTGGCAATATGCGGAGTTAACTTAATTTTGGGGTGGTGCCACAGGGGACTTTCTTTGGGGAGGGGTTCTTGTTCAAAAACATCTAAAAAAGCACCGCTTAGTTGTCCCTTGTCTAAGGCTTCTACAATATCATCTTCCACTTGAACACCTCCTCTTGAAACATTGATTAAATAGGTGGGTTGTTTTAATTGTTTAAAGAGAGGGTTGCTCAAAATCCCTTTGGTTTTGGGGGTTAAAGGCAAAACACAAATCAACATATTCAATTCAGCTAAAAAAGTAGTAAGTGCTGCTCCACTATAGGAGGAAAAAGGAGTGTTTTTTGGGGAATTACTATAACCCGAAACAGAAAAACCAAGTTGGTGCAACTTAAGGGCAGCGTCCATGCCTAGGTGCCCCAAACCTAAAACGCCAATTTGAAGGTCGAGTTCATCTACCTCATGCTGAGCCCAATGCTTCTTTTTTTGTGCGGCTGCATAGGCATCCCATTGGCGGTGGTGTTGCAAAACAGCCATGAGAATATAATTTGTCATTGAAAAAGCCATTTGGGGATCTACCACCCGGCAAAGTGGAAGCTCTTTCGGAATAGACGAATCAGCTAAAACGCCGTCTACCCCGGCCCCCATAGAGTAGATCAGCTTTAAATTTGGAAACTTGCTCAAAACGCCTGGAGGAAACCGCCATAGCATAGCATATTTTATTTGCTCTAAAGGGGCTTTTTCAAAACCTTCAAAGACCTCAATTTCTGGGGCTAAGGCGTTAAAGGCAGCTTTCCATTTGGCGGAAGGAACAGGGGGTGCAAGGATAACAACAGACATTTTGATGGGTTTTTTAAGGTATTCTTTTATTTACAGTGGTGATCAGCGGCTCGTGTGGCAATTTGATTGTGGGGTTTAACGTTTACTTTATAGCCCAATGAATTGGCCCAGCCCTTGGCCGCTGCAATTAATTTATGGGACTTAAAATTTTCATCGCCGTTATAATCCATATCTATTTCTACCCGCACTGTGATTTGTTGGGTGAGCCATTCGGCAACATCAATACTTTTTTCGGCTTCTTGCCAAAGCCGAGTCCACATATCTTTAATTAGCGTCACTTTTGATTTACTCAAAATATAATGCACACCTCTAGTGCCCAATCTATAGGCAATAACGGTAGTATATCGAGTTTGCTTGCCCATGTTTTGAGAATCGGTTCCAATATGAATTTCGGCATAGGGATAGTGCTTTATAATTTCTAAAGTATGGGATATGGGATCCACTCTATTGCCGTTAATGTCTTTAAAAAGTAACATTTCTTGCCATCTAAGGTAAAAAGACTAACTTGTTATCGAAGACAGAATAATTAAATTTTTATGACTTCCATGTTATTTAATATTTGCAATACAGGCATCTTATTATGCTGGTTTTTGCTGCTACTCTTTCCTACGAGCATGGTGAGTAAAACAATTAGAGCGTATCCTTGGGTGCCTTTGGCGTTGAGTTTTGCATATGTTTATTTTTTAGGAGCAGCGGGTGGTTTGGGAGAAGCCGATTTTACTAGTTTAGAAGGCATCACATCTCTTTTTAAAAAAGCAACACCGGCTAGTGCCGCAGCAGGTTGGATGCACTACTTAGCTTTTGATTTTTGGATGGGCTGTTGGATTGTGGAGCACCGCATAAAAAAGGGCATTCCACAATGGGCTGTCATTCCCTCTCTCTTGGCAACATTTATGCTCGGACCAGTTGGTGTTTTAGTGTATGCCATCACCGGCACAATTTTTTATTTTATTCGATTGAAAAAATGATACGTCTGTTCGTTAAAATTGTTTTTTTGGCCCTTTTTGTAGTCTGCGCTATTGTGGTCTATTTAATGTATAGCAAGTTGAGTTTTATAGATTGGCCCTATGTAATAGCCGGATTGTTTTTTCTAACCCTAGGCCTTTTACTAAAACGAAAAAAGAAAAAGACTTAAAAGGAGCTAGGCTTTAGGAACCCCATTCTGTTTTTATTTTACGTGTAATGTGAGGGGCTAAGAGCACCACAGCTAGCATATTGGGAATGCACATTAGGGCAAAGGCCACATCTATGAGTCCCACCACAATCTCGGTGGTGGCAATGGCCGCAAAAACAATGCTGCCTACATAGAGAAAGTTATAGTAGTATCCCCACTGTGGTTTGGTTAGAAAGCCAAAACATTTGGTGCCATAGTAGGCATAGGTAAACAAGGTTGAGGTGCCAAAAACCAAAATCATAAAGAGGAGGAGCACATCTCCATAGCCAAAAAACAAACGGTTAAAGGCTTCAAGGGTTAATAAAATGCCATTTAAATCCAACAAATATGCTTTGCTAATCACCACAATCAATCCCGTTATGGTACACACCACTAATGTGTCAAGCAAAGGACCTAAAAGCGCTACAAGCCCTTCGTCTGTAGGCTCTTTGGTTTGCGATTGCCCGTGATACATGGGGGCATTTCCTAAACCACTTTCGTTAGAGAAGACGGCGCGGCGAACCCCTAACAAAATCAATCCCCAAAAGCCTCCTGTAGCGGCTGTTTTTAGGGAAAAGGCTTCTTCAAAAATGAGGGTAAAAGCAGAGCCAATTTGGTCGTGTTGTGAAACTAAAATAAAGCCCCCCATAAGCAAATAAAAAAGCACCATGAGGGGCACCAAATTAGAAGCCACCCGCACAATGTTTTGTAAGCCGCCAAAAATAACTGCTGCCGTAAGGGCGGCTAAGATTAGCCCCATTGCCAAACGGATTTGAAAGTCGTTGAGAGCATAAGTAGTGTTGAGTGGTAGAATTGTAGTGATGGATTGGGTGAGCTGATTGGCTGTGAAGGCCGGGAGCACTCCCACAAGTCCGGCTAGGGAAAACCAAATGGCAAGAGGTTTGCCCCATTTCTTTAAACCTAAGGTCATATAATACATAGGGCCCCCTAAGGGTTGTCCAAAGGCATCATATTGGCGAAGGGCAACGGCAAGGGAACAAGAATAAAATTTAATAATCATGCCCACTAAAGCGGTAATCCACATCCAAACTAAAATGCCAGGGCCACCCATATGAATGGCAATGGCTACACCCGAAATATTCCCCAAACCCACGGTGGCGGCTAAAACAGCAGAAAGCGCTTGAAACCGAGAAATGCCCTTTGCTTGATCTTTTTGAAACAAAAGCCGAAAGGCTTTAGGAATATATAAAAACGGACGCCCACGGCTTTGCAGCATCAAATAGAGGCCCCCTCCAATCACCATAATGAGCATCATCCACTCCAAAGGGCCTATGATAAAGGCAATTCCCTCGGCTAAGTGAGTAGTGAAATCAGACATTTCGCATAGATTTTAGGACTCTCATTCTTTCACCACTATATAGGTGGCTTTTACTCCTGTGGCAAGATTCCATCGGTTGGCTCCGACCAAATTTCCTTTATCGTCAAAAACGCGTACTTCTGCAGTATTGGGTCCTGAAGTGCCCTGATTGAGGGCTACAAAATCAATCTTATTAAAGCCTGGCATGAGGTCTATTGAGATGCCCTTAAAGCGTTCTTCCAAAAGCACTCTGGGTACATATTCTTTGTCATTTACCATAATGCGAATCAAGTCCCCATCGGGAGACTCATGATCGCGCAACAAAATTTGCACAAACTTTCCGTTGTTGCGAAAATCACCTAAATATTGATCCACACGAAATTGGTTTGGGTTTTTTTGATTTTCGGGAAGGTTATCCCTTTTGAGTTTTTTTAAATAACGTTCACCGGGATCTAAAAAACGCTCTTGGGGCTCCATTGTCATGCTGGGCCCCTTTTTTTCGGGCTCCTCAATTTCTGCCTTTGGAGGTCCGCTAAGGCCTAAAAATAAAGGGTTTTGATTTTCAGGATCCAGTAGGCTCGGAAGTTTTTGGTCGCCCTGAGGAAATAGTACAGTGGGTCTTTTCTTTTGATCTTTGGTTTGCGCCTGCAACAAGAAAGGCACAAATAGGCTCAATCCTAAAAAAAGGATTCTCAAGGAAAACGAAAAAAGAGCCAACTGTTTCATTTTAATTAAGCATAGCTACTGCAAACCTACTGTGAATCTATCAAATAGCGATGGGATTTAACAGCATTTTAATGATTAAAATTATGTTATATTTACTGGTAACTAAAACAAATTGAATATGCAACTGGCTCCTATAGACTGGCTCATCATTTTTGTATTTTTCTTTATTTCAATTGGAATTGGGATTTATGTTTCTAAATCTTCTGGTAAAAGCGCAAATGCTTTTTTCTTATCTGGGCGCAATATGCCATGGTGGATGCTGGGACTTTCTATGGTTGCCACCACCTTTTCCACAGACACGCCTAATTTGGTGACTGATATTGTGCGCACCAACGGTGTTTCGGGTAACTGGGTTTGGTGGGCTTTTCTCATTACGGGTTTGTTAACCGTTTTTGTCTACGCCAAATTATGGCGAAAATCAGAAGTAAAAACAGACTTGGAATTTTATGAACTGCGCTATGGTGGCAAGCCCGCTAGTTTTTTACGCAAGTTTAGAGCCCTTTATTTAGGAATTGTCTTCAACGTAATTACCATGTCGGCGGTAACCCTTGCCGCTATAAAAATTGGAGGTATTATGTTGGATTTATCGCCCTTGCAAACGGTCCTTTCAGCAGGGTTGGTGACTGTTGTTTTTAGTACGGTGGGGGGGTTTAAAGGCGTAGTTTATACTGACATGATCTTATTTTTTGTTGCCATGGGAGGCGCTATTTTTGCGGCATACTACCTCGTTAATCTTCCCGAAGTGGGGGGTCTAGAAGCTCTTTTGGCCAATGAAAATGTGTCGGGCAAACTTTCTATACTTCCCGATTTTAATGACACTACAGCCTTAATCACCTTGCTCATCATACCGCTTGCAGTGCAATGGTGGAGTTCTTGGTATCCGGGTGCTGAACCCGGCGGTGGGGGCTATATTGCCCAGCGCATGTTTGCATCCAAAAATGAAAATCACGCCATTGGCGCTACCTTTTTCTTCAACATCATGCACTATGCTCTTCGGCCCTGGCCTTGGATATTAGTGGCTTTGGCCTCTTTGGTGGTTTTTCCGGATTTGTCGAGTTTACAAGAAGCCTTTCCTAATATTTCAGATGACAAACTAGGGCACGATTTGGCCTATCCCGCCATGCTCACCAAATTGCCTGTGGGGCTTTTAGGACTGGTGTTAGCGTCTTTGATTTCTGCCTATATGAGCACCATTTCTACCCAACTCAATTGGGGGTCTTCCTACATTGTATATGACTTTTATCACCGTCAAATAAATCCAAATGCTTCTCAAAAAAGGCTCGTTGCGGTAGGGCGTTTATCAACCGTTTTACTAATGGTTTTGAGCACCCTTTTAGCCCTCCTTCTGCAAAACGCCATTCAACTTTTTAATTTGTTATTGGTTTTTGGTGCCGGCACCGGACTCATTTTCATTCTAAGATGGTTTTGGTGGCGTATCAATGCATGGAGTGAAATTGCAGCTATGGTTTCCTCGGGGCTTATCTCACTGTTGTTGGTCATTCCCTCCATAAAATCTTCTCTCTTTGGTGCTGAAGGGGGGCTATTACCTCCCTGGGCAGAATTCCCTTTTGTGGTATTGGTCACCACCACAATTTGGGTTTTGGTAACCTATTTTACACCCTCAGAAAAGCAAGAAGTATTAGAAGCTTTTTATGAAAAAACCCAACCTGGAGGTCCCGGTTGGAAAAAGGTGATTGACTTGGCCAAAACGAGAAACAAAGTGCTTGATCAAGGCGAAAAAAACTGGACAGTGCCCTACGGCATTTTAGCCATGCTGGTGGGTTGTGTATTGATCTACAGCCTTATGTTTGCAACAGGCTATTATATCTATGGGCAATATTATTTAGCCATTCCTTTAACGGTAATCGCCATAGCCTTTGCCCTGTTTTTAGTTCGTTTGTGGAATAAAATTAAGGCGCAAGTGCTCTAATTAACCCAAAATGACCCCAGCAATGGTGGCCGAAAGCAAGGATACTAAAGTGCCACCAATCATGGCTTTTAAGCCTAGTTCTGTAAGGGTTTTTTTCTTGGACGGAGCCAAAATGCCAATGCCTCCAATTTGGATTCCTATAGAAGCAAAGTTGGCAAAACCACACAATAAATAGGTAGCCATTAAGACTGATTTTTGATAGGTGAAGTGAACGGCACTCTCTGGATTTTTAAGGGAAACCAGTTGTGTGTAGCCCACAAATTCGCTAGCAGCCAATTTAACCCCAAGCAATTGGCCCATCAAAGCCATATCTTCTTGAGCTACTCCAATAAGCCACATCAGAGGAGCAAATATATAGCCCAAGAGGAATTCTACCGAAAGAGAATCATAGGGTGTGTGGGCTAAAATCCAACTGTTTATTCCAAATATTCCACCTATTGATTCTAACACCCCGCTTAAAAGAGCAAGAAGGGCAATGAAAACAAGCAACATGGCCGCCACATTTACCGCCATACGAATGCCTTCCGAAGTTCCCATTGAAATTGCTGTAAGAAAATTAGCGCCAATCTTTTCTTTAGGAATTTTAATGTCGGTTGAAATATTTTGGGTTTGAGGGTAAATCATTTTAGCTATTACCACGGCTCCTGGAGCAGCCATAACGGAGGCAGCCAATAAGCTTTTGGCAAACTCCAATCGCAAAAGAGGATCATTGCCTCCCAAAAAACTAATGTAGGCTCCCATCACACTTCCGGCTACAGTGGCCATGCCGCCCACCATAAGCAAAAAGATTTCAGAACGATTCATTTTCTCTAAATAGGCCTTAATTAGGAGTGGCGCTTCTGTTTGTCCTAAAAAAATATTGCCAGCCACGGCCAAACTTTCCGGGCCTGAAATGCGAAATAATTTGGTAAGCCCCCAAGCTAAAAAACCTACCAATTTTTGAATGATGCCAAAAAAGTAGAGTATGGAAGTGAGTGCAGAAAAAAAGATGATGATGGGCAATGCCTGAAAAACAAAAACAAAGCCATAGGTTTCTAAATTACCAAACTCTCCTAATAGCATGGTGGTTCCCGCATTGGTATATTCTAAAATGGAGATAAAAAAGCCTCCTACAAATTCAAAAATCTTAGAAATGATGCCAATTTTTAGCACTCCAACGGCAATTGAAACCTGTAGTAAGAGGCCTAAGCCCACCGTTTTCCATGGAATATTTCTACGGTCTGTACTCATCCAATAGGCCAAAAGCAAGAGCACCCCCATTCCAAGGAGGCCACGGAAAAGCTGCACAAGGGTAAAATCTTCTTCGGTGATCACGTCAGTATTTAAATTGTTTTGGACTAAAGATACAAATAGCTATTTTAGCACAAACCACCTTTTTTTATGAGAACAATAATCTCCTTTATAATAGTGCTTCTTTTTGCTTTTTGTGATTCCACTATAGCCCCCAAAAAAAACGAAACCCAATTGACAAGCGAACCCTTTGATGATAATTTTGATACCCTAGTTTGGGAAGATGATTTTAATGATGAAACCCTTAATGAAACCTTTTGGAACTTTGAGTTAGGAGACGGTTGTCCCGACTTGTGTGGCTGGGGGAATAATGAATTGCAACTTTATACCAACAGCAATCATCGCCTTGAAAATGGCATGCTTATCATTGGGGTGCAATCCGAAGAACAGGGCTATTCCTCAACCCGAATCACCACTAAAGACAAGAAGGAATTTCAATATGGAAAAATTGAAGCGCGTCTTAAAGTGCCTGTTGGAGCCGGATTATGGCCCGCTTTTTGGGCTTTGGGAAATGATATAGACACCAAGGGTTGGCCGCTTTGTGGAGAAATTGATATTATGGAATATGTAGGCCGCCGACCCGGAGAAGTGTTCAATACCTTGCATACTCAAAGCAGTTTTGGCAATTCGGTTAACACCAAAGTGACAACCTACCCAAATATTGAAGATGATTTTCACGTTTTTGGATTCAAGTGGACTCCAGCTAGCATTACTTTTTTATTGGATGATGAGCCCGTGTATACCTATGCACCAGCAGTAAAGAATGAAGAGACATGGCCTTTTAACAAACCCTTTTATCTTTTGTTGAATGTGGCTGTGGGTGGAAACTTTGGTGGGCCTGTGGGAGCCGATACTACTTTTCCACAGGAATATAGGATTGATTATGTTCGGGTATATCAATAAACACCCTCACCCAGTGTTTTTTCAATCATTTCTATAGCAGTGAGCAATTTGATTTTATGCACAGAATCTGCATAATTTTCTGTTTCAACTTTAGTTTTTAAAAATTCCAATAATTCTTTTGCTGTTATATTTTCCATAGTCCTATTAAAACATGGGAACTTCTACCATTAAAATTTTACTGTCTTTAGCAGCCACTACTTCAAATGAATCCGTTTCTGAAACACCCAAGGCATCTCTTTTGGTCAAATGCTCATTGGCTATAGTAAAATTACCTTCAATTACAAAGGCATATACCCCGTTGCCCTCTTTGTGAAGCGTATAATTAAGGGCCGTTTCTTGGTCAAATTCACCCAAATGAAACCAAGCGTCTTGATGAATCCACATGCCAGCTTGATCAGGAAAAGGTGAAACCACCTGATAGAGGCTGTTGGTTTTTTTTAAACTTTCAATAGACATTTGATCGTATCGCGGACTTACGTTTTCTTTGTTTGGAAACACCCAAAGCTGTAAGATGTTAGCTTGTTGGTCTTTGTGGTGGTTGTATTCACTGTGATAAACTCCCGTTCCGGCACTCATCACCTGAATTTCATTGGCGGTAATAACCCCCACATTGTCCATGCTATCTTTGTGTTCTAGAGCACCCTCTAAGGGAATGGTAATAATTTCCATATTGTCGTGCGGGTGGGTGCCAAAACCCATTCCAGGTGCAATAATATCGTCGTTTAATACCCGAAGTGCCCCAAATTGTATGCGTTCAGGATTAAAATAGTTGGCAAAACTAAAAGAATGATTAGCCTTGAGCCAACCATGATCTGCTTGACCGCGAGTATGCGCGGCGTGAAAGGTCTTTTTCATAGAATTTCTTTTTATATTTCAAAGTTGTATAGACAACATTTGTATATACAAACATAATGTAAAAATAATATCTTTTTTTAATCTTCCTTTTCTTTTTTTGGTTGTTTTATTTTTTTGAGTTGTGCTTTTTTGTTTTTATTTT